>BNJU01000882.1_pt1 | contig 37057 bp, 57 predicted proteins | sample 8539281 | NCBI WGS metagenome assembly BNJU01 (sample SAMD00202456, study PRJDB9452) | human saliva metagenome | isolation source: human saliva | place: Japan
TCGTTTGTTTTGGTGATGTATTTGGCGATTTTTGAGTTCTGGATTTCCATTTTCCATGACAACGGGGTTGCCAACGACTTCCAGCATGGCGCGGTCATTCTCTTCGTCACCGATCGCCATGGTTTCATCTTTGGTCAATCCGAGTTTTTCAGCTAGATGGGTAATAGCTGAACCCTTGTCTATATTCTTTTTAAGGAGTTCGAGGTAGAAAGGAGCAGATTTGTTGATGGAGTAGCGCTCGTAAAATTCTGCTGGTATCTTTTCAATCGCAGCATCGAGAATTTCCGGTTCATCGATAAACATACACTTGACGATTTCCTTGTCAGCCATTTCTTCAGGGGTGCGGTAGAAGATGGGCATGCTGACGAGGGTTGATTCGTGCACCGTGTACTTTCCGATATTGCGATTGGCAGTATAGATACCGTCCTTGGTAATAGCGTGCATGTGGACACCGAGCTTGCGACTGAGAAATTCCATATCCAGATAATCCTCATAGGTCAAGGATTCGCTAATAATCTCATGGCCAGTAGCAGTCTCTTGGACAAGGGCACCGTTGAAGGTTACCACATAGTCACCCTCGTCTCTCAACTGCAAGTCGTCCAGGAGTTTGGCAACACCTGCGATAGGACGACCCGTTGCAATCACGACTTTGACGCCAGCTTCTTTGGCATCTTGGATGGCAGAAAAGACTTCCCGGAGTGATTTCTTTTTTACTGTTAACCAGGGTACCATCGATATCGACGGCGATTAGTTTAATACTCATAAATTTCCTCTATTCGTTCTTATTTGGGGTAAAATGATCGTTCTCAATCAAGTGTAAAAATTGCTGGGTAATGCTTGCGAAGATACTGTTTTGGTCCAACATTTCTTTTGGGAAATAAAAACGATTGTCTCCGTGGCGGCTGCCAGCAAGGGATTGGACGATAGGGGACAGGCTAGAGAGTTCTGCCAGCTCCCCATTTTTTTGTAAAATCTCAATCTGTGTCCGTGGATTTTCAGATTCGGGACGATAGATATCATAAGGGAGGTCAAAGTTCTTATGAATAGCAGTGTAGTAGTCTGGATCAAAACCGATTTCTTCAACCAGTTGTCTCATGGTTGCGAGTTGGTCTTGGTCTTTTTCTGAAAAAGTAATGGATTTAAAGACCTTGCGGTTGACAAAGCGTTGCGACAAGTCTGCGAGAATCTTGTCAGGACTGGTCATCCAGAGTTGGAAGTAGGTATTCATCACGCCGTCATCAAGTGCCAGATAGTCAGATAGAGTAACTTTCTTTTCAAAAAAAGGTAGCAAATGAGGAGAAGTGCGTGCAAAGAAGTCCTTGTCTTCAGGATAGAGTTCCTTGGCGCGTTTGAGGAGATTTTGTAGGAGAACCTCCATGGCCCGTGTTGCTGGGTGGAAATAAACCTGCATATACATCTGGTAGCGACTGAGAACATAGTCTTCGATGGCGTGCATGCCATTGCGCTGAAAGGCGATACCATTTTCGACTGGACGAATGACTCGAAGGATGCGAGTCAGGTCAAATTCCCCATAAGATGCTCCTGTAAAATAGGAGTCGCGCAAGAGATAGTCCATGCGGTCTGCATCAATCTGACTAGAAATGAGCTGTACGACCTGTTTGTTAGGGTAGGTATGGTCAATGACACTGGCTACCTTTTCCGGAAAATCGGGCGCTACTTGTAGCAGGACTTGGTGAATCTCTGTCTCAGGACTTTGGATGATTTCCTGGGTAATGGCCTCATGATCTGTATCAAAGAGATGTTCAAAAGTATGAGAGTAGGCACCATGTCCAAGGTCATGTAGGAGCGCAGCGGTCATGGTCAAGAGAGACTCAGCAGGGTCCCATTCTTCAGGATATTTTTCTTCAAAAATCTCTGTGATACGTCGAGCAATCTCATAGACCCCCAAACAGTGGGAAAAGCGACTGTGCTCGCCACCATGGAAGGTATAGCTGGAAGTTCCTAGTTGCTTGATACGGCGAAGACGTTGAAATTCTTTTGTATTGATCAGGTCATAGATGACTTGATTGTTTACATGGATATAGTTGTGAACTGGGTCACGGAATACTTTTTCGTTCATATGACCATTATAGCAAAATCCTGCTCTTTTTGGTAAAATAGTAGGACAAGAGACAAGAAAGAGGATTTGATGTGAAGATTCGGATGCGAAATAGGATTCAGTTTGATGAACAGTTGGAAGTCATAGACCAACTTTATGACGTGGAAGTGCGTGAAAAGGGAGATTATAGCTATCTGCTTTTCTACAATGAGGAAAAGGAGAAAGTGGTCATTAAATTCCATGGTCAAGAACTAGTGATGACCCGTTTTTCCAATCCGAAGACCATTATGCGTTTTCTCAAGAATAGTGATAGTTTAGCCTATATTCCGACTCCGATGGGGATGCAGGAGTTTATCATTCAAACGAATCACTATGAACTGGATAGGCAAAAGATTGAACTCGCCTATCAACTGCAAAACCAAGAGGGATACCCCTTTGCCAGCTATCAATTAGAAATTACTTGGGGATAAGAAAAAGGTTGGCGAATGCCAACCTTATTTGATATAGAGTTCTTGATTTTTTAGGACAATTTCACGTACACTTGCGAACTTCTTGAGTTTTTTCAGTTCTTCAGGATGGGTTACCAGAGTAATAACATAGCCGTCTTTACCCATGCGACCTGTACGGCCAGCACGGTGGGTATAGGTTTCCATATCTCTAGGGACGTCGAAGTTTACGACACATTCTAGGCTATCGATATCAATTCCACGAGCCAAAAGATCAGTTGCAAGGAGTAGGGTTAGCTGCTTGTCCTTAAACTTTTCTAAGATAACTTTTCGAAACTTAACATTGACATCACTAGCAAGAGAAACAGCCAAGACATCTCGATACTGTAGTTTTTCTTCTGCACTTCCAAGGTCTGACAAACTATTAAAGAAGACCAGACCACGAAAATCCTCTACATGAGCTAGCTTTCGTAGCATGTCTACTCGGTGACGTTGGTCTACCTGCATGTAGAAATGTTGGATGTTGTCCAGCTTTTGATCAGAGAGATCAATGGTGCGCGTGTTTGGTGCAATCTTTTCTTGGTCAAACTTGGTCGTCGCACTCATGTAGATGAGTTGGTGGTCACGAGGTGCGTAGTGAGTGATTTTCTCGACAAAGTGAATCTGAGAATCATCGAGCAATTGGTCAAATTCATCCAGAATGATGGTTTCTACATTCATCATCTTGATCTTTTTCAATTTAATCAACTCAAAGATACGGCCAGGAGTACCGATTAGAATTTCTGGTCCTTTTTTGAGGCGTTCAATCTGGCGTTTCTGACTCGAACCTGATAAGAAGAGCTGAGCAGTCAAGCCGATAGCTTCAGCCCACGTTTTACATACGTCAAAAATCTGTCCAGCAAGTTCCGTATTTGGTGCTATAATCAAGAGTTGCTGGGCTTTTTTCTTTTGTAGTCTGAGAAGACTTGGCAGGAGGTAAGCTAGGGTCTTACCAGTTCCTGTTGGGCTCACTCCTAGGAGGTTTTCTCCAGCAAGTATAGGCTCAAATAGTTGAGTTTGAATGGGGGTAAATTCTTGGAAACCGAGTTGGTCACTCAATTCCTGCCATTCAGTCGGTAGTTTGGTTTTCATTTTTCTGCCTCGAATCTAATGCTAGCAGTCTGGCGCATGGTATAGAGTAAATCATGAACAGAGCCTGCATCATCCAGCCAGTTCTGGTAGAGCGTCTGGTCTGGTTGCTGGATCATGTGTGCAAATGCAGCAACTTCCTCAGTCATCGTATGGGGAGCCTGTTGGATAGGGAGCTGGACTTGATTTCCTTGGTGGTCGCTAAAAATAGCTGAGCGGACATGTTCAATCGTGTTAAGGGTCAAGGTTCCATCTACTGTATAAATCTCGCAAGGAAGATTGGAAGTGATGTTTTTCCCAGCCTTGATATGAACTTGAAAGTCAGGGTAGAAGAGGATACCGTCTCCATTTAGGTCAATGCTATTCTCAAGCTGTTGGGCCTGGTAGGTTGCGTCCTGAGCCTTTCCAAAAAGACGAACGGCAGCGTAGAGAGGATAAATCCCCAAGTCCATAAGAGCTCCACCAGCAAAACGGTCTGAAAAGACATTTGGCGTCTGTCCAGCCAATAAGTCAGGCATCTTGGAAGAATACTTGACATAGTTGAAATCTGCTCCCCAAATTTGCTTGTCTGCCAAAAAATTCTTGATAGTGGTAAAGGCTTCCTCGTGGTAATTACGAGCTGCCTCAAAGATAAAACAGTGATTTTTCTCAGCTGTCTGTCTCAAATTCAGCCATTCTTGTGGCTGAGTGACAGCTGGTTTTTCAAGAATGACGTGCTTACCAGCAGATAAGGCAGCCTTTGCTTGAACAAAATGCAAGGAGTTTGGACTGGCGATATAGACCACATCAAAGGAAGACTTAAAGAAGTCTTCTAATTGATCAAAGAGTTGGATATCTTGATAACAAGAAGCAAAGGTTGCGGCAGTTTCTCGTTTTCTAGAATAGACTGCGACCAGCTGGTATTCTCCGCTAGCATGAGCAGCTTCTACAAAATGATGACTGATAGCGCTTGTTCCGATGACACCTAATTTAAGCATAAATACTCCTTTTCCGACTTCAGATCCTTCCTTCATTATAACATAGAAAAGAAGGACTATCCAACAGATGGTAAAAATTTTCAAATGGACTACGCATTTCTTGGAGAAAGTGGTACAATATTTAGATAGGTAGATGAAATGAGAAGGGAGAGAAAATGAGATTATTACCAATAAGAAAAATATCACGTCAGTCTAAGAGACTAGCGCTTTTTTTGACTTTTTGTGCAGGATATGTCGATGCCTATACCTTTATCGTGCGAGGAAACACCCTTGTGGCTGGACAAACTGGGAATGTGGTTTTTCTTTCTGTAGGACTCATTCAGCAGAATGTCTCGGACGCCAGTGCTAAAGTAATGACCTTGTTGTCCTTTATGATGGGTGTCTTTTTTCTGACATTGTATAAGGAAAAACTTCGAATTGTTAAAAAGCCGATTTTGTCCTTGATACCACTCGCGGTCTTATCCATAATCATTGGTTTTGTTCCCTTGTCAGTAGACAATATCTACCTAGTTCCACCCTTAGCGTTTTGTATGGGACTGGTGACAACAGCCTTTGGAGAAGTTTCGGGTATCGCCTATAATAATGCTTTTATGACAGGGAATATCAAACGTACCATGTTGGCCTTTGGAGATTATTTCCGGACCAAGCATACGCCTTTTCTACGAGAGGGCTTGATTTTTGTTAGCTTGCTTAGCAGTTTTGTCTTCGGAGTTGTTTTTTCAGCTTATTTGACGATTTACTATCAGGAGAAGACAATTCTAGGTGTTCCTCTTATGATGAGTATCTTTTACTTCAGTATGCTTTTTGCTTCTTGGAGAAAAAAAGGGAAAGAAAAAGCTTAAATTTGATTGATTTCGCTTGTAAGAAAAAAGAAGATATGCTATACTTGAAGAGTTGACTATGCACAATCCTGTGCAACCGCACGAACATCGTTGCTCACATAGTGAGTATAAAGTGGTTCGTCCCACGATGCTAGGCGAGTCTTCACAAAAATACGGGGAAACCCTAAAAATCATAGGAGGTGCATAATGAGCACATACGCAATTATCAAAACTGGCGGAAAACAAGTTAAAGTTGAAGTTGGTCAAGCAGTTTACGTTGAAAAATTGAACGTTGAAGCTGGTCAAGAAGTTACTTTTAACGAAGTTGTTCTTGTTGGTGGTGAAAACACTGTTGTCGGAACTCCACTTGTTGCTGGAGCTACTGTAGTTGGAACTGTTGAAAAACAAGGAAAACAAAAGAAAGTTGTTACTTATAAGTACAAACCTAAAAAAGGTAGCCACCGTAAACAAGGTCACCGTCAACCATATACAAAAGTTGTCATCAACGCGATCAACGCTTAATTTTAAGGAGAACACATGATACAAGCAGTCTTTGAGAGAGCCGAAGATGGCGAGCTGAGGAGTGCGGAAATTACTGGACACGCCGAAAGTGGCGAATACGGCTTAGATGTCGTGTGTGCATCGGTTTCTACGCTTGCCATTAACTTTGTCAATTCCATTGAGAAATTTGCAGGCTATGAACCAATCTTAGAATTAAACGAAGATGAAGGTGGCTATCTAAAGGTTGATATACCAGCGGATCTTCCTTCACACCAGAGAGAAATGACCCAGTTATTCTTCGAATCATTTTTCTTAGGTATGGCAAACTTATCGGAGAACTCTTCTGAGTTCGTCCAAACCAGAGTTATCACAGAAAACTAACACGGAGGAAAACATTATGTTAAAAATGACTCTTAACAACTTGCAACTTTTCGCCCACAAAAAAGGTGGAGGTTCTACATCAAACGGACGTGATTCACAAGCGAAACGTCTTGGAGCTAAAGCAGCTGACGGACAAACTGTAACAGGTGGATCAATCCTTTACCGTCAACGTGGTACACATATCTATCCAGGTGTAAACGTTGGACGTGGTGGAGACGATACTTTGTTCGCTAAAGTTGAAGGCGTAGTACGCTTTGAACGTAAAGGTCGCGATAAAAAACAAGTTTCTGTTTACCCAATCGCTAAATAAAAAGGTCCAGTGAACCTTTTTATCCCGAGCCTTGATATTTTAAGGTGAGGAAGCTAGAACTAGCATAAAATCAGGCTTTCTGAATTTTCGGAGAGCCTATTTTTTTGTTTTGATATCTATACTTTTAATTTAATAGAGAGTAGTTAGCTTTGAGTTTGTGATGGATATCTTTTCCTTTTTGGAAAAGTTCTGAAATATGGTATAATGAACAGATAGAGAAGTTGGGGGTAAAAGATGAACATTCAACAATTACGCTATGTTGTGGCTATTGCCAATAGTGGTACTTTCCGTGAAGCTGCTGAAAAGATGTATGTTAGTCAGCCAAGTCTGTCTATTTCTGTGCGCGATTTGGAAAAAGAGCTGGGTTTTAAGATTTTTCGTCGAACAAGTTCGGGAACATTTTTGACTCGTCGTGGAATGGAATTTTATGAGAAAGCGCAAGAATTAGTCAAAGGCTTCGATGTTTTTCAAAATCAGTATGCCAATCCTGAGGAAGAAAAGGATGAATTTTCCATTGCCAGCCAGCACTATGACTTCTTGCCACCAACGATTACGGCCTTTTCAGAGCGTTATCCTGATTATAAGAACTTTCGTATTTTTGAGTCTACCACAGTTCAAATATTAGACGAAGTAGCCCAAGGACACAGTGAGATTGGGATTATCTACCTCAACAACCAAAATAAAAAGGGCATCATGCAACGGGTTGAAAAGCTTGGTTTAGAAGTTATTGAACTAATTCCTTTCCAGACTCACATTTATCTTCGTGAAGGACATCCTTTAGCACAGAAAGAGGAATTGGTCATGGAGGACCTAGCAGATCTGCCAACGGTTCGTTTTACTCAGGAAAAAGATGAGTATCTTTACTATTCAGAGAACTTTGTCGATACCAGCGCGAGCTCGCAGATGTTTAATGTGACGGACCGTGCTACTTTGAATGGTATTTTGGAACGGACAGATGCCTATGCGACTGGATCTGGATTTTTAGATAGTGACAGTGTTAATGGAATCACAGTCATTCGTCTCAAGGATAATCTAGATAATCGCATGGTCTATGTCAAACGGGAAGAAGTGGAGCTTAGCCAAGCTGGGACTCTTTTCGTAGAAGTCATGCAAGAATATTTTGATCAAAAGAGGAAATCATGAAAAAAAGAGGAATAGTAGCAGTCATTGTACTGCTTTTGATTGGGCTGGATCAGTTGATCAAAAATTATGTTGTCCAGCAGATTCCACTGGGTGAAGTGCGCTCGTGGATCCCCAATCTCGTTAGCTTGACCTATCTGCAAAATAGAGGAGCAGCCTTCTCCATGTTACAAGATCAGCAGTGGTTATTTGCTGTCATTACACTGGTCGTCATGGTCGGTGCCATTGGGTATTTACATAAACACATGGAGGATCTCTCTGGTTGGTTTTTTTGGACCGACTTTGATAATCGCGGGAGGTCTGGGCAACTTTATCGACAGAATGAGTCAAGGTTTTGTGGTGGATATGTTTCACCCTAGACTTTATCAACTTTTGCGATTTTTCAATGTTGCTGACAGCTATTTGACAGTTGGTGTCATTGTTTTTATTGATTGCAATGCTTAAAGAGGAAGTAAATGGAAATAAAAAAATTGAAACTGGTGGGCAACGTCTAGACAAGGCTCTGTCGGACCTGACAGAATTGTCACGCAGTCTCGCGAATGAACAAATCAAGGCTGGACAAGTTTTTGGTGAATGGGCAAGTCAAAGAAAGCCAAAATACACTGTCCAAGAGGGGGATATCGTCACCTACCATGTGCCAGAACCAGAGGTCTTTAGAGTATGTGGCTGAGAATCTGCCGCTCGAGATTATCTACCAAGATGAGGATGTAGCCGTTGTTAACAAACCTCAGGGGATGGTGGTTCATCCCAGCGCCGGTCATACCAGTGGAACCTTGGTCAATGCCCTCATGTACCATATAAAAGACTTGTCAGGTATCAATGGTGTTCTCCGACCCAGGGTATCGTTCACCGCATTGACAAGGATACGTCAGGTCTCCTTATGATTGCTAAGAATGACGAGGCACACTTGGCACTTGCCCAAGAACTCAAGGATAAGAAGTCTCTACGCAAATACTGGGCGATTGTGCATGGCAATCTGCCCAATGATCGTGGTGTGATTGAAGCTCCGATTGGTCGTAGTGAAAAAGATCGTAAGAAACAGGCAGTGACTGCTAAAGGGAAGCCAGCAGTGACTCGTTTTCAAGTCTTGGAACGCTTTTGGAGATTATACTTTGCTAGAGTTGCAACTGGAAACAGGGCGTACCCACCAGATCCGTGTTCATATGGCTTATATTGGCCATCCAGTCGCTGGTGATGAAGTCTATGGTCCTCGTAAGACCTTTGAAAGGACATGGACAGTTTCTCCATGCTAAGACTCTAGGTTTTACCCATCCGAGAACAGGTGAAACCTTGGAGTTCACAGCAGATATTCCAGTGATTTTTAAAGAAACGCTGGAAAGATTGCGAAAAAATGAGAATAGATAAAAGAGTTGAGATGCCTTGTCTCAACCTTTTTCATTTCAAGTCTTTTCTATTTTAAAGCATTCATGTTATAATGGATAAATATGAAGAATCGGAGTGAGAATATGAAGTACAAACGAATCGTCTTTAAGGTAGGGACTTCCTCCTTGACAAATGAAGACGGGAGTTTATCAAGAAGTAAAGTAAAGGCAATTACCCAGCAGTTGGCTATGTTGCATGAAGCAGGGCATGAGTTGATTTTAGTGTCATCTGGTGCAGTTGCTGCTGGTTTTGGAGCTTTGGGTTTTAAAAAGCGTCCGACCAAGATTGCAGATAAACAAGCTTCGGCTGCAGTTGGTCAGGGACTTTTGTTGGAGGAATACACAACCAATCTCCTCATGCGCCAGATCGTTTCTGCACAAATCTTGCTGACACAGGATGATTTTGTAGATAAACGTCGCTATAAGAACGCCCACCAGGCCTTGTCTGTATTGCTTCATCGTGGTGCAATTCCCATCATCAACGAGAATGACAGTGTCGTTATTGATGAGCTCAAGGTTGGGGACAATGACACTCTGAGTGCCCAGGTAGCGGCGATGGTCCAAGCGGATCTTTTAGTTCTCTTGACAGATGTGGACGGTCTCTATACTGGAAATCCCAACTCAGATCCAACAGCCAAACGCTTGGACAAAATTGAGACTATCAATCGTGAGATTATTGATATGGCTGGTGGAGCAGGTTCGTCAAACGGTACTGGGGGTATGCTGACAAAAATCAAGGCGGCTACGATCGCAACGGAGTCGGGTGTGCCAGTCTATATCTGCTCGTCCCTGAAATCAGATGCCCTGATTGAGGCGGCGGACGAGACCAAGGATGGTTCTTTCTTTGTTGCGCAAGAGAAGGGCCTTCGTACCCAGAAACAATGGTTGGCTTTTTATGCTCAAAGTCAAGGAACGATTTGGGTAGATGGTGGAGCTGCAGAAGCACTTTCAAAAAACGGAAAAAGTCTCCTTTTATCAGGTGTGGTAGAAGTGGAAGGGAACTTCTCTTACCATGATATTGTCACAGTAGCAGATAAAGAAACAGGCCAATCTCTTGGAAAGGGACGTGTCCAGTTTGGTGTCTCAGCCCTAGAAGATATGCTCCGTTCTCAAAAAGCTAAGGGAGTCTTGATTCACCGTGATGACTGGATTTCCATCACTCCTGAAATCCAGCTGCTCTTTACAGAATTTTAGAGGTGAACGATGGTAAGGACACAAGAACAATTTGAACAGATACAAGCTGTTAAGAAATCAATCAATACTGCCAGTGAAGCAGTGAAAAACCAAGCCTTGCTAGCCATGGCTGATCACTTATTGGCAGCTACTGAGGAGATTCTAGAAGCCAATGCCCTTGATATGGCAGCGGCCAAGGGGAAAATCTCAGATGTTATGCTAGACCGTCTTTATTTGGATGAAGGACGTATAGAAGCGATGGCAAGAGGGATTCGTGAAGTGGTTGCTTTACCAGATCCCATCGGTGAAGTCCTAGAGACAAGTCAGCTTGAAAATGGCTTGGTTATTACCAAGAAACGTGTGGCTATGGGGGTTATCGGTATTATCTATGAAAGCCGTCCAAATGTGACGTCGGATGCGGCTGCTTTGGCTCTCAAGAGTGGAAATGCGGTCGTTCTTCGTAGTGGTAAGGATGCCTATCAAACTGCTCATGCTATTGTCACAGCCTTTGAAGAAGGGCTTTGGAGACGACGATCATCCATCCAGAGGTGATTCAACTGGTGGAAGATACTAGTCGTGAAAGTAGCTATGCTATGATGAAGGCCAAGGGTTATCTAGACCTTCTTATTCCTCGTGGAGGTGCTGGCTTGATCAATGCCGTGGTTGAAAATGCTATCGTACCCGTTATCGAGACAGGAACTGGGATTGTACATGTCTATGTGGATAAGGATGCCGATGAAGACAAGGCTCTGTCTATCATTAACAATGCTAAAACCAGTCGTCCTTCTGTCTGCAATGCTATGGAGGTCTTGCTGGTTCATGAAGACAAGGCAGCACGTTTTCTTCCTCGCTTGGAGAAAGTGCTGGTTACAAGTCGGAAAGAAGCTGGACTGGAACCAATTCAATTCCGCTTGGATAGCCAAGCAAGTCAGTTTGTTTCAGGTCGAGCAGCTGAGGCACAAGACTTTGACACTGAGTTTTTAGATTATATCCTAGCGATTAAGGTTGTGAGCAGTTTAGAAGAAGCAGTTGAGCATATTGAAGCTCACAGTACCCATCATTCGGATGCCATTGTGACGGAAAATGCTGAATCTGCAGCCTACTTTACAGATCAAGTGGACTCTGCAGCGGTTTATGTCAATGCCTCAACGCGTTTCACTGACGGGGGCCAGTTTGGACTTGGATGTGAGATGGGGATTTCTACTCAGAAACTGCATGCGCGTGGTCCAATGGGCTTGAAAGAGTTGACCAGCTACAAGTATGTGGTTACTGGTAACGGACAGATAAGGGAGTAAGAGATGAAGATTGGATTTATCGGTTTGGGGAATATGGGAGCTAGTTTGGCCAAGGCTGTTGTGCAGGCCAAGACGGGTGCTCAGATTCTCCTTGCCAATCGTAGTCAAGCAAAAGTAGATGCTTTCATTGCCAACTTTGGTGGTCAGGCTTCCAGCAATGACGAAATCTTCGCAGAAGCAGATGTGATTTTTCTAGGAGTTAAGCCTGCTCAGTTCTCAGACTTGCTTTCTCAATACCAGACCATCCTTGAAAAAAGAGAGAGTCTTCTTTTGATTTCCATGGCGGCTGGATTGACCTTGGAAAAACTAGCCAACTTCTGACCGAGTCACCACCGAATCATTCGCATCATGCCCAATACCCAGTGGCTATCGGTCAAGGGAGTGATTAGTTATGCCATGTCAGCAAACTGTCTTGCTGAGGACGGTGAACTCTTTTGTCAGCTTTTATCCAAGGCTGGTCTCTTGGTTGAGCTTGGGGATGACTTAATCGATGCTGCGACAGGTCTTGCAGGTTGTGGACCAGCCTTTGTCTACCTCTTTATCGAGGCTTTGGCAGATGCAGGTGTTCAGATCAGGATTGCCCACGAGAAAGGGCTTTGAAAAATGGCAGCTCAAACAGTAGTCGGCGCTGGACAAATGGTCCTCGAAAGTCAGCAACATCCTGGAGTTTTGAAAGACCAAGTTTGTAGCCCAGGAGGTTCGACTATCGCTGGTGTAGCAAGTCTGGAAGAACATGCCTTTAGAGGCACAGTCATGGACGCAGTTCATCAAGCCTATAAACGAACACAAGAACTAGGTAAATAAGAGGTTGGATGACTCCCAGCCTCTTTTTATGGTCGATTGAATGGAGAAGACGCAAAAAGATTGTCACAAAAACCCTATTTTTTTGATAGAATAGAAGGTAGAAAAAAGAAATGAGTTAGACATGTCAAAAAGGATTTTTAGTCTCTCTTGAGGGACCAGAGGAGCAGGAAAGACCAGTGTTTTAGAGGCTCTACTCCCCAATTTTAGAGGAAAAAGGAGTAGAGGTGCTGACGACCCGTGAGCCAGGCGGAGTCTTGATTGGGGAGAAGATTCGTCAAGTGATTTTTGGATCCAAGTCATACTCAGATGGATCCTAAAACAGAGCTCCTTCTCTATATCGCCAGTCGCAGACAGCACTTGGTGGAAAAAGTTCTGCCCAGCACTTGAAGCTGGCGTTGGTCATTATGGACCGCTTTCATCGATAGTTCCGTTGCTTATCAGGGATTTGGTCGTGGCTTGGATATTGAAGCCATTGATTGGCTCAATCACTTTGCGACAGATGGCCTCAAACCCTGATTTGACACTCTATTTTGACATCGAGGTGGAAGAAGGACTGGCTCGCATTGCTGCTAATAGCGATCGCGAGGTCAATCGTTTGGACTTGGAAGGTTTGGACTTGCATAAAAAAGTCCGTCAAGGCTACCTTTCTCTTCTGGAAAAAGAAGGAAATCGCATTGTCAAGATTGATGCGAGTCTTCCTTTGGAGCAAGTTGTGGAAACTACCAAGGCTGTCTTGTTTGACAGAATGGGCTTGGCTAAATGAAACAAGATCAACTAAAGGCTTGGCAACCAGACCAGTTTGACCGCTTTGTCCGTATCCTAGAACAAGACCAGCTCAATCACGCCTATCTCTTTTCAGGTTTCTTTGGAAGCTTGGAAATGGCGCAGTTTTTGGCTAAGAGCCTCTTTTGTAGGGATAAAGTAGGTGTTCTACCATGTGAGAAATGCCGAAACTGTAAGCTGATTGAACAGGAAGAATTTCCCGATGTTACCTTTGATTCAAGCCAGTCAATCAGGTCATCAAGACAGAACGGATTCGAGAATTGGTGGGTCAGTTTTCCCAAGCAGGGATTGAAAGTCAGCAACAGGTTTTTATTATCGAGCAGGCGGAGAAAATGCACCCCAACGCAGCTAATTCTCTGCTCAAGGTCATCGAAGAACCCCAGAGTGAAGTTTATATTTTCTTCTTGACCAGCGATGAGGAAAAGATGTTGCCAACTATCCGGAGTCGGACCCAGATTTTTTCCACTTTTAAAAAGCAAGAAGAAAAAGCTCATCCATCAATTAGAACAAGCAGGTCTAGTCAAGAAAAAAGCGACTCTTTTGGCCCAGTTTTGTCAATCACATGCTGAAGCAGAAAAATTGGCAAATCAGGCAAGTTTTTGGACTTTGGTCGATGAGAGTGAACGCCTGCTGACCTGGTTATTAGCTAAGAAAAAAGAAAGTTATCTCCAAGTTGCGAAATTAGCCAGCTTGGCAGATGACAAGGAAAAACAAGATCAGGTCTTTGCGAATCCTCGAAGTGCTCTGTGGGCAGGATCTCTTGCAAGCAAGGATTCGACAGATTCTACAAGATTTGCTAGAAGCTAGAAAAATGTGGCAGGCCAATGTCAGCTTTCAAAATGCCATGGAATATCTGGTCTTGAAAGAAATATAAACTCAAAAAAGGATAAAGAAAGGAAAGGGCTGTTTTATGGACAAAAAAGAATTATTTGATGCGCTGGACGATTTTTCCCAACAGTTATTGGTGACCTTGGCCGATGTGGAAGCTATCAAGAAAAATCTCAAGAGCCTGGTAGAGGAAAATACAGCTCTTCGCTTGGAAAATAGTAAGTTGCGCGAACGCTTAGGCGAGGTGGAAGCAGATACTCCCGTCAAGGCCAAGCATGTTCGTGAAAGCGTCCGTCGGATCTATAAGGACGGTTTTCATGTATGTAATGATTTTTATGGACAACGCCGGGAGCAGGACGAGGAATGTATGTTCTGTGACGAGTTGTTATACAGGGAGTAAGCATGCAGATTCAAAAAAGTTTTAAGGGACAAATCTCCCTATGGCAAGCTTTTACCTAGTAGCAACGCCGATTGGCAATCTAGATGATATGACCTTTCGTGCCATCCAGACCTTTGGAAAGAGGTGGACTGGATTGCTGCTGAGGACACGCGCAATACAGGACTTTTGCTCAAGCATTTTGACATTTCGACCAAGCAGATTAGTTTTCATGAGCACAATGCCAAGGAAAAAGATTCCTGATTTGATTGGTTTTTCGAAAGCGGGGCAAAGTATTGCTCAGGTTTCCGATGCGGGTCTGCCCAGCATCTCGGATCCTGGTCATGATTTAGTCAAGGCAGCCATCGAGGAAGAGATTGCAGTTGTCACGGTTCCAGGTGCCTCTGCAGGGATTTCTGCCTTGATTGCCAGTGGTTTAGCGCCACAACCACATATCTTTTATGGTTTCTTACCGAGAAAATCAGGCCAGCAAAAGCAATTTTTCGACTCAAAAAAAGACTATCCAGAAACTCAGATTTTCTATGAATCACCCCATCGTGTAGCGGATACATTAGAAAATATGCTAGAAGTCTACGGTGACCGCTCGGTAGTCTTGGTTAGAGAATTGACCAAAATCTATGAAGAATACCAACGAGGAAAGATCTCTGAATTGCTAGAAAGCATAGCTGAAACGCCACTCAAGGGCGAATGCCTTCTCATCGTTGAAGGTGCCAGTCAGGATGTGGAGGAAAAGGACGAGGAGGACTTGTTTTCAGAAATCCAATCTCGTATCCAGCAAGGCATGAAGAAAAATCAAGCCATAAAGGAAGTTGCAAAACTCTACCAGTGGAATAAAAGCCAGCTCTATGCTGCCTACCACGATTGGGAAGAAAATCAAGAAAATGACTAAACAGGGAAGTTTGCCTTCTTCCCTTTTTTTTGTTATACTAGTAAAAGAAAAATTTAGAAAGATTTGTGGGTGTCAAATAGTCTAGTAGCTTGTTTTGATTTGGACTTAGGTTCCACCCAAAGAGGTATTAGTGTCATGTCTCAATCTTATATCAATGTTATCGGAGCAGGTTTGGCAGGGTCTGAAGCTGCTTACCAAATCGCAGAACGTGGTATTCCAGTTAAACTCTATGAAATGCGTGGTGTCAAGTCAACACCCTCAGCACAAAACAGACAATTTTTGCAGAGTTGGTTTGTTCCAATCTCTTCGTGGGCGATGCTCTGACCAAATGCTGTTGGGCTTCAAGGAAGAAATGCGTCGCTTGGGTTCTGTCATCTTGGAATCTGCTGAAGCTACACGTGTTCCTGCAGGCGGTGCGCTTGCGGTGGACCGCGATGGTTTCTCCCAAATGGTGACTGAGAAAGTGGCCAACCACCCCTTGATTGAGGTGGTTCGTGATGAAATTACAGAATTGCCGACAGATGTTATTACAGTTGTCGCTACTGGTCCTTTGACCAGTGATGCCCTTGCTGAAAAGATTCATGCCCTTAATGACGGTGATGGTTTCTATTTCTACGATGCGGCAGCGCCTATTATCGATGTCAATACCATCGATATGAGCAAGGTCTATCTCAAGTCTCGTTATGACAAGGGAGAAGCAGCCTATCTCAATGCTCCTATGACCAAACAAGAGTTTATGGATTTCCATGAAGCCTTGGTCAATGCGGAAGAAGCACCGCTGAATTCTTTTGAAAAAGAAAAGTACTTTGAAGGTTGTATGCCGATCGAAGTCATGGCCAAGCGTGGCATTAAAAACCATGCTTTATGGTCCCTATGAAACCAGTTGGTCTGGAGTATCCCAGATGACTACACAGGCCCTCGTGATGGAGAATTTCAAAACACCCTTATGCAGTTGTCCAGCTTCGTCAGGATAATGCGGCTGGTAGCCTCTACAATATCGTCGGTTTCCAGACCCACCTCAAATGGGGAGAACAAAAGCGTGTCTTCCAAATGATTCCAGGTCTTGAAAATGCAGAGTTTGTTCGTTATGGGGTCATGCACCGCAATTCTACATGGATTCACCAAATCTTCTTGAGCAGACCTATCGTTCTAAGAAACAGCCCAAACCTCTTCTTTGCTGGTCAAATGACGGGTGTGGAAGGCTATGTTGAGTCAGCAGCATCAGGCTTAGTTGCAGGTATTAACGCGGCTCGTCTCTTTCAAGGGTGAAAGTGAAGCTATCTTTCCCAGAGACCACAGCGATTGGAAGTCTGGCTCATTACATCACCCATGCTGATAGCAAACATTTCCAACCCATGAATGTCAATTTTCGGGATTATCAAGGAATTGGAAGGCGAGCGTATCCGTGATAAGAAGGCTCGTTATGAAAAAAATTGCAGAGCGTGCTCTACTGACTTAGAGGAATTTTTTTAACTGTCTAATTTTTTGAAAAGAATTGCTCATGATACTATAAAAATCTTAGAAATTGTGATAAAATAGGTAGGATGAAAAAGGAGAGTAAAAATGGCGAATCCCCAAGTATAAACGTATTTTTAACTCAAGTTATCAGGTGAAGCCCTTGCCGGTGAACGTGGCGTAGGGATTGATATCCAGACAGTTCAAAACAATTGCAAAAGAGATTCAAGAAGTTCATAGTCTAGGTATCGAAATTGCCCTTGTTATTGGTGGAGGAAATCTCTGGCGTGGGGAACCTGCTGCAGAAGCAGGAATGGACCGTGTTCAGGCAGATTACACTGGAATGCTTGGGACTGTGATGAATGCTCTTGTGATGGCAGATTCATTGCAACAAGTTGGTGTCGATACGCGTGTGCAAACAGCCATTGCGATGCAACAAGTGGCAGAACCTTATGTACGTGGACGTGCCCTTCGCCACCTTGAAAAAGGCCGTATCGTTATCTTTGGTGCCGGAATTGGTTCACCGTACTTCTCAACAGATACAACAGCGGCTCTTCGTGCAGCTGAAATCGAAGCAGATGCCATCCTTATGGCTAAAAATGGCGTCGATGGTGTTTACAATGCCGATCCTAAGAAAGACAAGACAGCCGTTAAGTTTGAAGAATTGACCCACCGTGATGTTATCAATAAAGGTCTTCGTATCATGGACTCAACAGCTTCAACCCTCTCAATGGACAACGACATTGACTTGGTTGTCTTTCAACATGAACCAACCAGGCAACATCAAACGTGTCGTATTTGGTGAAAATATCGGAACAACAGTTTCAAACAATATCGAAGAAAAGGAATAAGAAAATTATGGCTAACGCAATTGTAGAAAAAGCTAAAGAGAGAATGACCCAGTCTCACCAATCACTTGCTCGTGAATTTGGTGGTATCCGTGCTGGTCGTGCCAACGCAAGCTTGCTAGACCGTATCCACGTAGAATACTATGGAGTCGAAACTCCTCTTAACCAAATCGCTTCAATTACCATTCCAGAAGCGCGTGTCTTGTTGGTAACACCATTTGACAAGTCTTCATTGAAAGACATCGAACGTGCCTTGAACGCTTCTGATCTTGGTATCACACCAGCTAATGACGGTTCTGTGATCCGCTTGGTTATCCCAGCTCTTACAGAAGAAACTCGTCGTGACCTTGCTAAAGAAGTGAAGAAGGTCGGCGAGAATGCTAAAGTGGCTGTCCGCAACATCCGTCGTGATGCTATGGACGAAGCTAAGAAACAAGAAAAAGCAAAAGAAATCACTGAAGACGAATTGAAGACTCTTGAAAAAGATATTCAAAAAGTAACAGACGATGCTGTGAAACACATTGACGATATGACTGCCAATAAAGAAAAAGAACTCTTGGAAGTCTAAAAATAAACAGAAAAAAACTCAGTTGGCATTGCTGGCTGAGTTTTTATTCGAAAGAAGGAAATATGAATACAAATCTTGCAAGTTTTATCGTTGGACTCATCATCGATGAAAATGACCGTTTTTACTTTGTGCAAAAGGATGGTCAGACCTATGCTCTTGCTAAGGAAGAAGGTCAACATACAGTAGGGGATACGGTCAAAGGTTTTGCCTATACGGATATGAAGCAAAAACTCCGCTTGACCACTCTAGAAGTGACTGCCACTCAGGACCAATTTGGTTGGGGAACCGTAACAGAAGTTCGTAAGGACTTTGGGTGTCTTTTGTCGATACTGGTCTACCTGACAAGGAAATCGTTGTGTCACTCGATATCCTCCCTGAGCTCAAGGAACTCTGGCCTAAGAAAGGGTGATAAACTCTACATCCGTCTTGAAGTGGACAAGAAAGACCGAATCTGGGGACTCTTGGCTTATCAAGAAGACTTTCCAACGTCTGGCTCGTCCTGCCTACAACAACATGCAGAACCAAAACTGGCCAGCCATTGTTTACCGTCTCAAGCTGTCAGGGACCTTTTGTCTATCTGCCAGAGAATAACATGCTTGGTTTTCATTCACCCAAGTGAGCGCTACGCAGAGCCACGTTTAGGGGCAAGTGTTAGATGCGCGTGTCATTGGTTTCCGTGAGGTTGACCGCACTCTGAACCTCTCTCTTAAACCGCGTTCTTTTGAAATGTTGGAAAATGATGCCCAGATGATTTTGACCTACTTGGAAAGCAATGGCGGTTTCATGACCTTGAAATGATAAGTCATCTCCTGATGACATCAAAGCAACCTTTGGCATTTCTAAAGGTCAGTTCAAGAAAGCACTCGGTGGCTTGATGAAGGCTGGCAAAATCAAGCAAGACCAGTTTGGTACAGAGTTGATTTAAGCCTTATAGACATGATAAAGAAACTTGAAGAAATGAGTTTAGAGGAACTCTGGCAACTTTTTCCTATTTTTCTAGTAGAGCACAAGTCAGAGTGGAAAGACTGGTATGAATCGGAAAAAAAGCAAATCTGAAAAAAATATTGGGTGCAAATGTTATTAAAAGAATAGAACATATCGGTAGCACTGCTATCCCTAATATTTGGGCCAAGAATATCGTTGATATTCTATTAGAAGTAGGTAGAATAGAGGATTTAGCAAGAGTTAGGGATTTATTGGTGAAGAATGGGTGGCTAGTGATGTCGGAGAGTCCTAACAGGATTTCGCTAAATAAAGGCTATACAGAGCAGGGCTTTGCTGAGAAAGTTTTTCATCTACATTTGCGAATGACGGGAGATCATGACGAGATTTATTTTAGAGATTATCTCTGCCAGCATCCAGATATTGCCCAAGCGTATCAGGAATTAAAACTAAGTTTGTGGAAAAAATTTGAACACAATCGTGACGCCTATACAGATGCGAAAACAGATTTTATAAACCACTACGTTTCAGAGGCTAAGTCCAGTAATTTTCAAGAATCAGAAAAGTGTCATCAAAAAAGTCTTGATAGGAGAAAGAATTGAGAAAATCATTTTACACTTGGCTCATGACTGAGCGCAATCCTAAAAGTAATAGTCCCAAAGCCATCTTTGGCAGACCTCGCTTTTGAAGAGTCAGCCTTCCCAAAACACACGGATGATTTTGATGAGGTGAGTCGCTTTTTGGAGGAGCATGCCAGTTTCTCTTTCAACCTAGGAGATTTTGACGCTATCTGGCAAGAATACTTAGAACACTAGAGACAATGAGATGAGGCTAGTATTTTATTGTTCTCTTTGCTATAATAAAAAGAAATAAAACGGATTAGAGAGGTTCTTTATTTGAAGGAACATTCAATAGACATTCAACTGAGTCATCCAGATGACCTGTTTCATCTTTTTGGTTCCAATGAGCGCCATCTTCGTTTGATGGAAGAAGAGCTCGATGTGGTGATTCATGCTCGTACGGAGATTGTGCAGGTTTTGGGAGAAGAGAGCTGCCTCGTGAGGAAGCCCGTCAGGTTATTCAGGCTTTGATGGTCTTTGGTGAATCGTGGAATGACCGTTGGCACGCCAGATGTGGTGACTGCGATTAGCATGGTCAAAAAAACGATGAAATTGACAAGTTTGTCGCCCTTTACGAAGAAGAAATTATCAAAGGATAATACTGGGAAGCCTATCCGTGTCAAAAACCTTGGGTCAAAAAGCTTTATGTGGACAGTGTCAAACAGCATGATGTGACCTTTTGGAATCGGACCCAGCAGGGACAGGGAAGACCTTTCTTGCAGTGACCTTTGGCAGTGACAGCCCTTAAACGTGGGCAGGTCAAGCGGATTATCCTAACTCGTCCAGCAGTGGAAGCAGGTGAGAGTCTTGGATTTCTTCCGGGTGATCTCAAGGAGAAGGTGGATCCTTACCTTCGACCTGTTTATGATGCCTTGTATCAGATTCTCGGCAAAGACCAAACGACTCGTCTTATGGAGCGAGAAATTATCGAAATCGCGCCCCTTGCCTACATGCGTGGGAGGACCTTGGATGATGCCTTTGTCATTCTAGATGAGGCACAAAATACGACCATCATGCAGATGAAGATGTTCTTGACTCGTTTAGGCTTTAATTCTAAAATGATTGTCAATGGAGATATCAGTCAGATTGACCTACCACGTAATGTCAAGTCCGGTTTGATTGATGCTCAAGAAAAAGCTCAAGAACATTCACCAAATTGACTTTGTTCATTTTTCAGCCAAGGATGTGGTTCGTCATCCAGTTGTCGCTCAAATTATCCGGGCCTATGAACCAGCTCCAGTTAAAGATGAAGAAAAGAATCAAGAAGTGGAATAACTTGCATAGAGCCTGAAAGCATAATATTGAGAGAATACATTTTGATCCCCCTTTTATCTTAAGGTGATGAAAATCAATTTCTTAAAGTTGAAGCCATTTCTAACATGAGATCATGTTCATTATAGATTATATGGGATTTTTTTCCCCTATGGTAACAGAGGGTTTATAACCCTTACATTGGTTTTGCATATTGTAGAAATTATACCGTTATAGAACAGAACCCCGTGATTGATTCATCACGGGGGATTTTTCATTGAAGAAAAGGTGGCGTAAATTTTCTTTAAGAATTTCAAAGCAAGTCTGTGCTTTTTCAGCATTTTCACAGATAAGAAGGCAGACATCATCACACATACGGTGGCAATGATTTGTTTAAAATCAGCGCATCAAGAACAGTCTCCAAACGATTGGGCAAGGCCTGGCAAGGTCTTGAGGACAACCTGATGCTGAACAGGGCGTAGCATGACTCAAGCCATCCTCCATATAGTTTTCTAGGCGTTTTTCCCCATTTGGAGATGGAACTAGTATTTAAAACGTAGTAAGAAACGATCTCGCTTCGCGAACCTTTGATAGATTCATGGTTTTGATATCGCGTGAGAGAGTGGCCTGGGTGACTTGAATATCATTTCAGCTAGTAAGGCTTGCAACTCTGCCTGTGTATGAATCTTATTTTTAGCTACAAGTGCACGGATGAGTTGGTGTCTATGTTCAGATTTATTCATATGAAGCTGGCTCCTTTTATGAGGGGATGGTGATAGTAGACAGAGCAAATCAACAGTCAAGGATAGTCTGTATTATCTCGAATTGCGATCTCAAAGTCTGTTGTATAGAGAACCAACCGGAGAGTGTCTCCTTCTTTAAGTTTGTAGATAGTTGGTTGAAGCTCTAGCTTGAAGTCCATCCATTCATTGGGTTGGATTTCTTCAATCGTCAAGAGATTAGTTCGATTTTGAAGATTGAGGTAACCTTTGGTAATGACACGCTGAGGGACTTGGATTAAATGGCACTGCAGAGATTTTCAAGTGGTAGCGACCGTTATCAATTGTTCGGACTGATTGAACTGCTGGATAAGGCTGTAGATATTTCTTTTGTCCAAGTTCTAGTAGTTGGGCAGAAAGTAGACCCTTGTTTGTACTTGATTTGACCCGAAGTTTCAGCTCCACTCGACCATTTAAATGAATGTCTTGGCTTACTGGAAGGTCAATGGTGGTCTGATTGGCTTTTTCCTTGGTAAAGTTCTGTGTTAAAGGTTTGGTCAGTCTTGCCATAACGCTCAAAATCTTTTTGACTATACTGGTTTTGAATCACTTTTTCTTCAGTTCCAAGTGAGAAAGTATGCAATTCATCTTCTTTGCCAAAGTTATCAAGAATCTGCCATGTTTGCGGTGCTGTATTGTCCTGCCAGATAACAGTAGGAAGTTGATAGCCTGAGTCAAGTCCTAACAATTTCTTACTTAACAAGGCATTCATGGACTCCCGGAAGTCAATCGACTGCCAGTTATTCATATAAATATGAGCACCATGATGGAAAAAGAGGTGCTTTCGAATATTGTCAGGAAGAGCATGAAACATTTGATAAACATGAAGTGGTTTGACATTCCAATCCTGGGAGCCATGCGTAAAGACGACCTCAGCTTTAACCTTTTGAGCATTGAGTAGATAGTTGCGGTCATGCCAAAACTGATTGTAGTCACCAGTCTTTGCGATCGAAGTTTTCTTTAACCCTCTAAGTCTGCCTGATGAGCTTCGTTAGCACGGATATAGTCACCGGCTAGGAGATTGCGGGAGTAGGTCAATTCAGCAAGTGAATCAAAATCCTCACCTGGATAACCGCCAGGGCTGGTCACCAAACCATTCTCACGATAGTAGTTGTACCAAGAGGAAATACCTGCTTCAGCGATGATTACTTCTAAGCCATCCACACCAGTTGTCGCGAGACCATTGGACATGGTGCCTAGATAGGAAATACCTGTTGTTGCGACTTTTCCGTTTGACCAGTCAGCTTTGACTTGGCGCTTGCGTGTATGATCTGTGAAGGCACGGCAACGACCATTGAGCCAATCAATGACATTTTTATATGCCTCAATTTGCTGGTAGTCCCCATTGGTCATGAGACCTTGGGAATCCTTGGTTCCAACACCTGATACATAGAGATTGGCAAATCCTCGTGGGAGGAAGTAATCGTTGAGAGTGTAAGAGCTATTGATGTGAGTTAGCTTTTCCTCAGCCTCAGAGACGAGTTCGGCTTGACCAAGAGGCTCGACTAAATTTAGCTTAGGCTTCTCAAGTTCAATGGTGTGGGGCGGTTTGACCTCAATCTCTCCTTCCATTTTGTAGAGAGCCTTGTCGCTGGCTTTGTCGTTAGTCCCTTGGTGATAAGGGCTTGCAGTCATAACCGCAGGAATTTTTCCTTCATAGCGAGGACGAATAACACTAACCTTGACTAAGTCAGGGAGACCGTCTTTATCAGTATCCACACGACTCTCTACATAAACAACTTCACGAATAACATCGTGACTAGAGAAGGTTGCCAAGCTCTTGCCGTTAAAGTAGTGGTAGTGATTATCTTCTGCAATTAGCCCATCACTAACAAGCTGATCTATGAGTGTATTTCCCTTTTTGGTTCGAGTGTTGAGCAAATGATAGATATTTTCAATCAAATCTCCGTAAATAATAGGAAATCCAGTTTCTTTGCGGAATTGTTCAGCATCCCCAAAGTCAATAAGATAGTTGAAGCCCAAAAGTTGAAAAACTACAGTATAGAAAATATCAGCAGTCAACTCTTTATCAGACTGAAAGAAGCTCAGCAGATCCGTTTCTCTATCTGCAGCTAGGGTAGATAGAGCATAATCGGTATTGGTATAAGTGAAAAACCCAGCGGACAAATTGTTCAAGTTGTTTTTTTGATGATTGCTCTGGTACCAGTTTCAAACCAAGTTGGGATAACTCGCGCAAAACTTGCGAATGAGAAACGGGCAAGTAGCTGAATTGATTAAAACGCATGGCATTCTCCTTTAGAAATATTCTAAATTTAGTATATCAAAAATAAGGTAAAAAGATATTGTTGACCCATGATGAAGTCAATTTAAAAAGAGGCCGAAACAGGGATCAAACTATCTTAAAACGTGGAGATTTCAGCACAATAGCATTCAGATTTTGAGAACAGCTTTGGTTTTTATAGGTGAGAGTTAAAGAATGGTCTTCTACCTTTTCATTCTAGTTTTTTAAAATGGTATAATAGTACTATATCTAAAGCAAGGAGGAGATGGAATGATTGCGCAGCTCGACACCAAGACTGTTTACAGTTTTATGGAAAGTGTGGTTTCGATTGAAAAATATGTACAAACAGCTAAAGAGTATGGCTATTCTCACCTTGCTATCATGGATGTGGATAATCTCTATGGAGCCTATCACTTTTAGAAGTGACTCGAAAATATGGAATCCAACCTTTAATTGGTCTTGAAACGACCTTGATTATAGACGAGAAGGCGACCTCTTTCCGTTTTCTAGCTCTATCTACTAAAGGTTACCAAGAGTTGATGAAGTTATCAACTTTAAAAAAATGACTGGACGAAATAACTGGTCTGATTTCACCTCCCACCTCGAAGATGTTGCCATTATTGTTCCCTATTTTGATGGAATCGAACAGCTGGATTTGGGACTTGAATATTTTATCGGTGTTAGCCCCGATACTCACCAAGAAGGCTTTACCAAACCCATTCTTCCACTGTATCAGGTCAACTCTTTTGAGAAAGAAGACATACAGGTTTTGCAAATCTTGTCAGCAATCAAGGATAATGTCAGTCTGAGAGAAGTGGATGTGCATTCACAACAAGGAATCTTTCTACCAGCCTCAGACTTAGAAGCTCGATTTAAAAATCGCTTCCCTCAGGCACTTACCAATCTCCAAGGTGTGATAGAGAATGTTAGCTACCAAATTGATCCAAGTTTAAAACTCCCTCGCTTTAACCCGGAAAGACCAGCGGTAGAAGAACTTAGAGAGAGGGCTGAGCAAGGGTTGATAAGCAAGGGGCTAACCTCAGCTATCTATCGTGAACGACTGAATGAAGAATTAGCTGTGATTCATGATATGGGATTTGACGACTATTTCCTTGTGGTTTGGGATTTGTTGCGTTTTTGGACGTTCTCAAGGCTACTATATGGGAATGGGACGAGGCTCAGCTGTAGGTAGCTTGGTAGCCTACTCACTTGACATCACAGGGATTGATCCAGTCGAGAAGAACTTGATTTTCGAGCGCTTTTTAAATCGTGAGCGTTACACCATGCCTGATATTGATATTGACATTCCAGACCTTTATAGACCAGAGTTCATTCGTTATGTTCGTGATCGGTATGGAAGTCAACACGTGGCGCAGATTGTCACTTATTCGACCTTTGGAGCCAAACAAGCAATTCGGGATGTTTTCAAACGTTATGGTGTCCCTGAGTATGAATTAACAAATACATGAAAAATCAGTTTCCGAGATACGCTAACGACAGCTTATGAGAAGAATTTGCAATTTAGGCAGGTCATCAATAGCAAGATTGAATACCAAAAAGCTTTTGAGATTGCTCGAAAGATTGAAGGTTATCCTCGTCAGACCTCTATCCATGCGGCAGGAGTCGTTATGAGTGACCAGGATCTGACAGACTATATTCCTCTAAAATACGGTGAGGACATGCTAATCACTCAATATGATGCACATGCAGTTGAAGCAAATGGCCTTCTAAAAATGGATTTCCTAGGTCTGCGTAACTTGACTTTCGTACAGAAAATGCAGGAATTACTTGCGGAATCAGAGGGCGTTCATCTAAAAATCGAAGAGATTGATCTGGAAGACAAAGCAACCTTGGCCCTCTTTGCGTCTGGAAATACGAAAGGTATTTTCCAATTTGAACAACCAGGAGCCATTCGACTCTTGAAACGGGTCAAGCCACAAGTCTTTGAAGAAGTGGTAGCAACGACATCCCTCAACAGACCTGGTGCTAGTGATTATATCGATAATTTTGTGGCTCGTAAGCATGGCAAAGAAAAGGTGACGGTGCTGGATCCTGCCTTGGAGGACATCCTCTCATCAACCTACGGTATCATGCTCTATCAAGAGCAAGTCATGCAGGTAGCTCAGCGCTTTGGAGGCTTTAGTCTTGGAAAAGCCGACATTCTCAGACGAGCCATGGGTAAGAAAAATGCTAAAGAGATGCATTTGATGAAGGAAGATTTTATCGCTGGTGCAGTTAAACTCGGGCATTCAGAAGAAAAAAGCCAATCAAGTTTTTGCAGTGATGGAAAAGTTTGCAGGCTATGGATTTAATAGATCCCACGCCTATGCTTACTCAGCTCTGGCATTTCAGCTTGCTTATTTCAAGACGCATTATCCTGCTATTTTCTTCCAAGTCATGTTGAATTACTCCAGCAGTGATTACATAGTAGATGCTCTGCAGATGGGATTTGAAGTAGCGTCTTTAGCAATCAACAGCATTCCCTATCATGATAAGATTACCCAGAAGACAATCTATCTTGGTTTGAAAGCCATTAAGGGTATGCCAAGAGATTTTTCTTATTGGATTATTGAAAACCGTCCCTTCTCAAGCATTGAAGATTTTGTCACACGTCTTCCAAAGAATTACAAGAAACTATCGCTTTTATCTCCTTTGGTTGAACTTGGGCTCTTTGATGACTTTGACAAGAACCGCCAGAAAATCCTAGTGAACCTACCAAACCTATTTGTCTTTGTTGAGGAGTTGGGAGGACTATTTGCAGATGCAAGCTATAGTTGGACGGAGGCTGATGATTTCTCAGAAGCAGAGAAATTTTCACAAGGAGCAGGAACTGATTGGGGTTGGTATCAGTGCTCATCCTATCCAAACGCTTGCCAAACAAGCCCTTTATCCAACGACACCCATTGCTACTCTTACTGAGGGGAGTCAAGCAACACTTCTAGTTGAAGTGCAAAAGCTAAAAGTCATTCGAACCAAGAAGGGCGAAAGCATGGCCTTTCTACAGGTTCATGATAGTAAGTCTCGGATGGATGTGACTGTATTTTGGATCAGTATCGAAAATTCGCCTCTATCCCTATCCGAAGGGAAATTTTACTATATCAATGGAAGGTTCAATCTCGAGATGGTCGTCTGCAAATGATTGCACAAGATTTGAAAGAAGCAGTGGCTGAGCGATTCTGATTCAAGTTAAAAATCACGACTACGATAAAGAAATTTCAACTATCTTGGAACAATATAAAGGATCAATCCTGTTATTACTCAGGTATGAGAGAAGAAAAACAATTGTTTCCTCCCGCCATTTTGTAAGAAAAGATTCTACTGCTAGGGAAAAAAATTAGAGGAATTGCTATGAAAACGATTTATCGCTAAAAATACGGAAAATAGAAGAATTTTTCGATTTAAATGTGGTATAACTCGGTAAGAATGTTAAAAGAAAAAGGAGCATAAACCAAATGAAACGTATTGCTGCTTTTGACCAGTGGTGGAGACGCCCCTGGTATGAATGCTGCCATCCGTGCGGTAGTTCGCCAAGCAATCTCAGAAGGAATGGAAGTTTTTGGCATCTATGATGGATACGCAGGTATGGTTGCCGGTGAAAATTTATCCACTTGATGCTGCTTCAGTAGGAGACATCATTTCACGGTGGTACTTTTCCTTCACTCTGCTCGTTATCCTGAGTTTGCACAACCTGAGGCCAACTTAGGGGATTGAGCAGTTGAAAAACACGGTATCGAAGGAGTCGTAGTTATCGGTGGAGATGGTTCTCATCATGGAGCTATGCGCTTGACTGAACATGGGTTCCCAGCTATTGGACTTCCAGGAACTATTGATAATGATATCGTAGGAACTGATTTCACAATTGGATTTGATACTGCAGTTACTACTGCAATGGATGCGATTGATAAAATTCGTGATACATCATCAAGTCATCGTCGAACTTTCGTTGTTGAAGTAATGGGACGTAATGCTGGTGATATCGCTCTTTGGGCAGGTATCGCAACTGGTGCTGACGAAATCATCATCCCTGAAGAAGGTTTCAAGATGGAAGAAATCGTAGCAAGCATCAAAGCTGGTTATGAGCACGGTAAAAACACAACATTATCGTTTTGCAGAAGGTGTTATGTCGGCAGCTGAATTTTGGTCAAAAACTAAAAGAAGTTGGAGACACAAGCGACCTTCGTGTAACAGAACTTGGTCACATCCAACGTGGTGGTTCACCAACCGCTCGTGACCGTGTATTGGCATCACGCATGGGTGCACACGCTGTTAAACTCCTTAAAGAGGGAATCGGTGGTGTTGCTGTTGGTATCCGAAACGAAAAAATGGTTGAGAATCCAATTCTTGGCACAGCAGAAGAAGGAGCTTTGTTTAGCCTAACAGCTGATGGTAAGATTGTTGTTAACAACCCTCATAAAAGCTCGATCTTGAACTTTCTGCGTTGAACAAGAGCTTGTCCTAATCAACTTTCATTAATTTGGTAACATGACCATAAAAAGGTCGAATTATATAAAGGAGTCACAAAAATCATGAACAAACGTAAAAAATCGTTGCAACTTTAGGTCCTGCGGTTGAAATCCGTGGAGGTAAAATTCGGTGAAGACGGATACTGGGGTGAAAAACTTGACGTTGAAGCTTCAGCTAAAAATATTGCTCAGCTGATTGAAGCTGAGCAAACACTTCCGTTTCAACTTCTCACACGGTGACCACCAAGAACAAGGTGAGCGTATGGCAACTGTTAAAACTTGCTGAAAAATTGCAGGTAAAAAGTTGGTTTTCCTTCTTGATACCAAAGGACCTGAAAACCGTACTGAATTGTTCGAAGGTGATGCAAAAGAGTACTCTTACAAAACTGGTGAAAAAAATCATAGTTAGCGACTAAACAAGGAATCAAATCAACTCGTGAAGTGATTGCTTTGAACGTTGCTGGTGTCTTGATATCTATGATGATGTTGAAGTTGGTCATCAAGTCTTGGTTGACGATGGTAAACTTGGTCTTCGCGTTTTTTCTCAAAAGATGATGAAACTCGTGAATTTGAAGTTGTAGTTGAAAATGATGGTATCATTGCTAAACAAAAAGGTGTAAACATCCCAACACGAAAAATTCCTTTCCCAGCTCTTGCTGAACGGATAATGATGATATCCGTTTTGGTTTGGAACAAGCATCAACTTCATCGCGATTTCATTTGTACATACTACTAAAGACGTTAACGAAGTTCGTGCAATCTGTGAAGAAACCGAAACGGCTCATGTTCAATTGTTCGCGAAAAATCGAAAAACCAACAAGGTATCGACTAACTTGACGAAAATCATTGAGCTGCTGACGGTACTGCGATTGCCTCGTGGTGATGCGGGTATGAAGTACCATTCTGAAATGGTTCCGGTTTACCAAAATGATCATCACTAAAGTGAACGCAGCTGGTAAAGTTGTTATCACAGCAACAAACATGCTTGAAACAATGACTGAAAAACCACGTCAACCTCGTTCAGAAGTATCAGACGTATTTAACGCTGTTATCGACGGAACTGACGCTACAATGCTTTTCAGGTGAGTCTGCAAACGGTAAATACCCACTTGAGTCAGTAACAACAATGGCTACAATTGACAAGAATGCACAAACTCTTCTTAACGAGTACGGACGTTTGAACTCAGATACTTTCGAACGTAACTCTAAGACAGAAGTTATGGCTCAGCTGTTAAAAGATGCTACGAACTCAATGAACATCAAATTAGTTGTTACCTTACTAAGACTGGTCACACAGCACGTTTGATTTCTAAATACCGTCCAAATGCTGATATCTTTAGCATTGACATCTCGATGAATTGACAGAGCGTGATTGATGTTGAACTGGGGTGTTATCCAATGTTGACTGAAGCTCCATCATCAACTGATGATATGTTCGAAATCGCTGAACGTAAAAAGCAGTTGAAGCGGGACTTGTAGAATCTGGTGACGATATCGTTATCGTGGCAGGTGTGCCGCTTGGAGAAGCTGTCCGTACAAACACAATGCGTATCCGTACAGTACGTTAATCTAACATTTCAAAGCTTATCATATCAAGCTTCATGGCTTGTAGTGATAGGTCTTTTTCATCTTAGAAGATAAAAAAGAGAATTTTATTAAACAGAAATGGGAAAAATAGGAGAACTATGGTATAATAGAATGTAAAAGACCTTTTTGAGTAAATTTTGAAAGAGTATAACATGAGAAAATTGTCATCACTGGTGGACATCCATTGCAAGGTGAAATCACTGTTAGCGGTGCTAAGAATAGTGTTGTAGTAATTCCTGCTATTATACTGGCAGATGATGTTGTCACTTTGGATTGTGTCCCAGATATTTTCAGACGTTGCTGAGTCTTGTAGAGATTATGGAAAACCATGGGAGCGAAAGTAAAACGCCATGATGATGTTTTTGAGATCGATCCTAGAGGTGTTCAGAATATTCCAATGCCTTATGGCAAAGATCAATAGCCTTCGTGCATCTTATTATTTCACGGAAGTCTTTTAGGTCGCTTTGGTGAAGCTACGGTTGGACTTCCTGGCGGATGCGATCTGGGGCCTCGTCCGATTGATCTTCATCTCAAAGCTTTCGAAGCTATGGGAGCTAAGGTGAGTTATGAGGGAGACAATATGAATTTGTCTGCTCAAGGAATGGGTCTTCATGGTGCAAGTATCTACATGGATACAGTCAGTGTTGGTGCGACGATTAATACCATGATTGCGGCTGTTAAGGCTAAGGGACGTACTGTCATTGAAAATGCAGCTCGTGAACCAGAAATCATAGATGTGGCTACCCTTTTGAATAATATGGGAGCCCACATTCGTGGTGCAGGGACTGATATTATCATTATTGATGGTGTCGAGAAACTTCATGGAACGCGCCACCAGGTCATTCCAGACCGCATTGAAGCTGGAAGCTATATTTCACTTGCTGCAGCGGTTGGTACAGGAATCCGTATTAACAATGTTCTTTATGAACACTTAGAAGGATTTATCGCCAAACTAGAGGAAATGGGCGTTCGTATGACGGTCTCTGAAGATAGTATCTTCGTTGAAGAGCAATCTGATTTGAAGGCTATCAATATCAAAACAGCTCCCTATCCTGGTTTTGCAACGGATTTGCAACAGCCTATCACACCGCTTTTGCTGACAGCTCAAGGTCGTGGTACTATTATTGATACCATTTATGAAAAACGTGTCAACCATGTCTTTGAGTTAGCAAAAATGGATGCGGATATTACGACTACAAATGACCATATTTTCTACACTGGTGGACGTGTTCTACATGGTGCCAAGGTGAAAGCGACAGACCTTCGTGCTGGTGCCGCACTTGTGATTGCTGGATTAATGGCTCAAGGCCAGACTGAAATTACAAATATTGAGTTTATCCTTCGTGGCTACTCAGATATTATTGAAAAACTACGTAGTCTTGGAGCGGATATTACACTCGTCGAAGACTAAACCGCTGAGGTGATTATGAATATTTGGACCAAATTAGTAATGTTTTCTTTTAAAACGGAGCGCTTGTATTTTAGCGTCCTTTCTTTTTTAGTGACAGCAAAGCCTTTTTATGAAATTGCTTCTAATCCTGAAAATCTACAATTATATTTTCCTAGTCAAGCAAGTTTTGGAAGAGAGTCAATACGCACTTCACAACTATTTTTATGAAGGCTCCTTTTAGGTGTCGGGCAATTTGTAATCAAGACAACCAGGAAATGATTGGTTCTTATCAAATTTGAAAAAATTGACGAAATCAAAAAAGAAGCTGAGATTGGATATTTCTAAGAAAGGATTCTTGGTCTCAAGGTTTTATGACAGAAGTAGTTACCAAGCTATGTCAGCTTTCATTTGAAGAATTTGGTTTAAAACAATTATCCATCATCACTCATCTGGAGAATCAAGCTAGTCAGAAAGTCGCCTTAAAATCGGGATTTAGTCTCTTCCGACAGTTTAAGGGAAGCGATCGCTATACACGAAAAATGAGGGACTACCTTGAATTTCGATACATAAAAGGAGAGTTCAGTGAGTAAACACCAAGAAATCTTAAGTTATCTGGAAGAGTTACCAATAGGAAAACGTGTCAGTGTTCAGCATTTCCAATCACTTGGTGTCAGTGATGGGACGGCTTATCGTGCCATTAAAGAAGCTGAAAACCGTGGAATTGTAGAAACTCGACCTCGTAGTGGAACCATTCGTGACAAATCTCAGAAAGTGGCGATTGAAAAACTGACCTATGCAGAGATTGCAGAAGTAACCTCATCTGAAGTCTTGGCTGGTCAGGAAGGGTTGGACAGGGAATTCAGCAAATTTTCAATCGGGGCTATGACCGAGCAGAATATCTTGTCCTATCTGAATGATGGTGGTTTGTTAATCGTTGGAGACCGTACTCGTATTCAACTTTTGGCTTTGGGAAATGAAAATGCAGTTCTGGTGACGGGTGGTTTTCATGTGCATGAGGATGTACTGGAACTTGCCAATCAGAAAGGAATCCCTGTTTTACGAAGCAAGCATGATACCTTTACAGTTGCAACCATGATCAATAGAGCTTTGTCAAATGTGCAGATTAAGACAGACATTTTAACAGTTGAAAAATCTATCGTCCTAGTCATGAGTATGGCTTTTTGAGGGAAACGGACACAGTGAAAGACTATTTGACTTGGTACGTAAGAACAGAAGTAGTCGTTTCCTCAGTCATCAACACCAAGTGGTTGTTGGGGTTGTTACCATGCGAGATGCGGGGGATAAATCACCAAGCACAACGATTGATAAGGTGATGACTCGTAGTCTCTTCCTGACAGGATTGGCAACGAATATAGCTAATGTCAGTCAACGGACGATCGCAGAAGATTTTGAGATGGTCCCAGTCGTGAGAAGCAATCAAACTTTGCTCGGGTGATTACAAGACGAGATGTCATGGATAAGATGAGTCGTTCTCAGGTTTCAGCCTTGCCGACTTTTTCAGAGCAAATCGGTCAGAAGTTGTCTTATCATCATGACGAAGTTGTGATTACAGTTGAGCCCTTTTATGCTTGAAAAGAACGGAGTTTTGGCAAATGGTGTTCTTAAGCTGAAATTTTAACTCATATGACACAGGATTTGGTGGCAAATAGCAGACGCAATCTCATCATTGAGCAGATGCTAATTTACTTCTTGCAGGCTGTGCAGATAGATGATACTCTGCGTATTCAGGCTCGTATTATTCATCACACAAGACGTTCAGCTATTATTGATTATGATATTTATCATGGTCATCAGATTGTTTCAAAAGCAAATGTTACAGTTAAAATCAATTAGAATCTAGGAGAAAAAATGATAACTTTAAAATCAGCACGTGAAATCGAAGCCATGGACAAGGCTGGTGATTTCCTAGCAAGTATCCATATTGGCTTACGTGATTTGATTAAGCCAGGCGTGGATATGTGGGAAGTAGAAGAGTATGTTCGTCGCCGCTGCAGAGGAGAATTTCCTTCCTCTACAGATTGGAGTAGATGGTGCAGTCATGGATTACCCCTATGCCACTTGTTGCTCTCTCAACGACGAAGTAGCTCACGCTTTTCCACGTCACTACATCTTGAAAGATGGCGACTTGCTCAAGGTTGACATGGTTCTAGGTGGTCCGATTGCCAAATCCGACCTCAATGTATCAAAACTCAACTTTAATAATGTTGAGCAAATGAAAAAATACACCCAAAGTTATACTGGTGGTTTAGCAGACTCGTGCTGGGCTTATGCGGTCGGTACACCGTCTGAAGAAGTGAAAAACTTGATGGATGTGACCAAGGAAGCTATGTATATAGGGATTGAGCAAGCGGTTGTTGGCAATCGTATCGGCGATATCGGTGCAGCAATTCAAGAATACGCTGAAAGTCGCGGTTATGGCGTCGTGCGTGATTTGGTTGGTCACGGAGTTGGTCCAACCATGCACGAGGAGCCAATGGTTCCTAACTACGGTATAGCAGGTCGTGGACTCCGTCTCCGTGAAGGAATGGTGCTAACCATTGAACCCATGATCAATACTGGTGACTGGGAAATTGATACAGATATGAAGACTGGCTGGGCTCATAAGACTATAGATGGTGGCTTGTCTTGCCAATATGAACACCAGTTCGTAATTACCAAAGACGGTCCTGTAATCTTGACTAGTCAAGGTGAAGAAGGAACTTATTAAAATGAAGGGAGCTAGCTCCTATATTCAGTTTAGATAAAACAGACAAGCGTAGCAAAGTTGTCACAAATTTTTTCTTTTGTAGTAAAATAAGATTAGAATTTTGCAAAGTAGGTAATTCGTTGAGTCTATTATATTTTTAGTATCAGTTTTTAGCCGGCATACTGTCTTCTCTTTTCACCCTTGCATCTTCCCTTTGCTACCAGTCTATGCTGGTATTTTACTGACGATCAGGGAAATTGAAAAGCTTTCGCTTTTTCGGAAGAGACGTTGCATGGTCGGGCTTAATTCGGACCTTGTGCTTTTATTGCTGAATCTCCTTATTTTCTTTATTTTGGGATTTGGAGCTGGATTCTTAGGGCACATGCTCTATGCTGACTGGTTTCGTTATGTAATGGGAGCAGTCATTATCCTTTTGGGCCTTCACCAGATGGAAATCTTACATTTTCAATAAACTGAAGTTCAAAAGACAGTCACCTTCAAACAATCAAAGTCGAATCACTATTTGTCAGCCTTTACTTGGATAACCTTTAGTTTTTGGATGGACCCTCTGTATCGGACCAGTTTTAAGTTCGGTCTCTGGCTCTAGCGGCTCTCAGGAGGGAATGGTGCTTGGCAAGGAGCATTACTAACCCTTTAGTGTACACATTGGGAATGGCTCTCTACCTTTTCATCATTTTGGCCTTGGCTCAGGGTTGGATTATGCCTACTTTAGTAAACTAAAACCCCATATGATCCTACTAAAGAAAATTGGGGGAGCTTTGATTATTTTGATGGGATTATTATTAATGCTAGGGCAGTTAAATGCCTTGTCAGGAATTCTTGGATAAAAGGAGAAAAAGATGAAAAAAATGATTTTTGCGGGATTGAGTCTCATGTCTTTATTTTTGTTGATTGCCTGTGGCGAAAAAGAAACCAAACAAACGAGCAGTTCCAAACAACCTACTGTACAACAAATCGCAGTAGGAAAGGATGCGCCAGACTTCACCTTGCAGTCTATGGATGGCAAAGAAGTGAAATTATCAGACTATAAAGGGAAAAAGGTCTATTTGAAATTCTGGGCCTCTTGGTGTGGACCATGTAAAAAAAGCATGCCTGAGCTGATGGAATTAGCTGCCAAACACGATCGGGACTTTGAAATACTAAGTGTCGTCGCACCAGGACTACAAGGTGAAAAAACAGTTGAGGAGTTTCCAAAATGGTACAAAGATCAAGGCTATAAGGACATACCAGTTCTATATGATACCCAAGCAACTACCTTCCAAGCCTATCAAATTCGTAGTATTCCAACGGAATACTTGATTGACAGTCAAGGAAAAATTGGAAAAATCCAATTTGGTGCTATTAGCAATGCTGATGCAGAAGCAGCATTTAAAGAAATGAAATAAAGAAAAAATCGCGATTAGACTGCACCCTCAAAAAGTTAGACAGAAAAATCCAACTTTTTGGGGTGTTTTTTTATTATGAAATTGAGTTATGAGGATAAAAGTTCAAATCTATGAACTAAGAAAAATAAGGACAAAGCTTTCAAGCAGCTTTCAAAAAGATTTGGAGTGGATGTTGCTGGCCTAAGATACATGATGAGATTGATTGACCGTTATGGAATGGAGTTCGTCAAAAAAGGGAAGAATCGTCACTATTCCCCTGAATTAAAACAAGAAATGGTTGAGAAAGTTCTTCTTGAAGGTCGTTCGCAAAGAAGTGTCAGTCTTGATTATGCTCTCCCAAACCAAGGAATGCTTTCCAAATTGCTGACGCAATACAGGAAAAACGGGTATACTATTCTGAGAAAACAAGAGGGAGACCAGCTAAAATGGGACGCAAACGGAAGAAAACTTGGGAAGAGATGACAGAACTGGAGCGACTTCAGGAGGAGAATGAACGCTTACGGACTGAGGTGATCTACCTAAAAAGTTAAAAGAATTAGAGGAAAGGGAGGAAGCCCTAGAGCGAGAAAAGGCAGAGACAGTTAGAGAAATGGTTTCAGGAGGATTTGACTAGATTTTCTTCTTGAAACAGCACGTTTAGCTCTGCTCGACTTACTATTATCAGTTGAAGCAACTGGATGGGCTTGATAAAGATAAAGAGCTTAAAACCGAAATTCAGGCCATTTATAGTGAGCATAAAGGAAAATTATGGCTATCGGAGAGTTACTATTGAACTAAGAAATCGTGGCTTTTACAGTGAATCATAAGAAGGTCCAACGTCTGATGAAGATTCTGGTTTATGTCTGAATTCGTCGGAAACGAAAGTATTCTTCCTACCAAGGAGAGATTGGCAAGAAAGCAGAAAATCTTATTCAACGCCGGTTTGAAGCAGCGAAACCAATGGAAAAGTGCTATACGGATGTGACAGAGTTTGACATTCCAAATAGCACACAGAAACTCTATTTATCGCCTGTTTTAGATGGTTTTAACATAGCGAAATTATTGCTTATCATCTTTCTACTCGCCCAATCTTAGAACAAGTGAAAGTCATGTTGGAACAGGCCTTCACGGAGAAACATTATGAGAATACGATTCTCCATAGTGACCAGGGCTGGCAATACCAACACGATTCTTATCATCGATTCCTAGAGAGTAAGGGAATTCAAGCATCTATGTCACGCAAGGGCAAATGCCCAGACAATGGCATGATGGAGTCCTTCTTTGGTATTCTTAAGTCTGAGATGTTTTATGGTTATGAGAAGTCGTTTCAGTCGCTTTAGCAATTGGAACAAGCTATTGTAGACTATATTGATTACTACAACAATAAACGAATTAAAGTCAACTAAAAGGGACTCAGTCCCTAGTGATACAGAACTAAAACTTTCAATAATTATTTGTCTAACTTTTGGGGTCAGTACATTGTTCGCGATTTTTTATAGTTTTCAT
>BNJU01004937.1_pt1 | contig 37032 bp, 58 predicted proteins | sample 8539281 | NCBI WGS metagenome assembly BNJU01 (sample SAMD00202456, study PRJDB9452) | human saliva metagenome | isolation source: human saliva | place: Japan
CTCAGCTTTCTCCATGCAGTCTTCCCACGGCGACCTCTTTGTCGAGCCACACGCGTGATCTGCGTCTAGCGAGACGACGGATGGGTGAGCTTCGAAGACGCTGTGCCGTCGTCACGCAGAGCAGTAGCACGCCCGTGGTGTTGCACGGTCGAGGTCGGCCGTACGTGTAGATAGCGTTCCGGACAGCGCTCTGTCGAGGTCCATCACCGTGCGTCGGTTCTTGCGGATCGTCGACGGTGCGTCGCTGAGTTCTTTCGGCTTGTTCTGCAGGATGTAGATCTTGCTTTCGTGTGCACGCTGGTCGCGAAGGCACCTCGTCTTGCCGTGTGATCTTTCGTGCCGAGCGTGGTGACTACTGCCGTTCACCTGCACGACACCCGCTTGATGAACGTGTCGGGTCTTCACGACGCGAGCAGACGCCCGAGCGGCCAAAGCGGTTCAGACGGATCGGCTCGTTCGGGTCGCTCAGCCGTCCTCATACTTGACTTGCTCTGGGATGAAGGGTGTAGCGGGCTTTTCGGCTTTCTTCTTTTCATCATCACCTTCTTCTTCGGTGGGAACGAGTCCCGCGGGTCTCGATTCACCCTCGCCACACTGCCCGACGCGGGTCATGGGGCGATTCGGTCGCTCGCCAGCCTTTCGCGTGGGTAAAACGACGACGCCCGGACGTTCGCCACCCCTGCGGATAGGACGCGTAATGCCTGCGACGATCCGGAGTCGGCACTTTGCGGCACATAGGGCTTGCGCTCCACGCCTTCCGTCGGCTGCTCGTAAGCGTAGGACGGTTGTCCGGCGCATGAGTAGGATGAGATACTCGTTCTTTTTCGTAGGCCGGGCCTACGACCCGTAGGCGATGCGATTATAGCCTGCCGGGCCGACTGTCCTGATGCGCGGACGCGCTTCGTGGTCGAGGGGAGGGGGGCGGCGTCGGCCTGCCCTTGCTGTTCTAATTTGTAGCCGCCGCCTTCGCGTGTGGCACGATAGTGCAGCGTTGCGCCCGGTTTGTTCTGCGGAGTCGGCTCTGCTGATCTCTTGGTTTTCACTGGTCGGACGAGGCTCGCGTCCGTCGTCTCTCTATTTCCATGCTTAAAAAGAAATAAATGGGGTTGATCACTGGGGATTATAGTCGTCGCGACCATTAGTTCCGGGTCTTTAGGGCCATTCAGCGGGGAACGATGCCCCTCATACGCCGGTATAATTATGTGGGTTCGCAGCCTTCACTCGGCCTTCACCGCGTCGCTTAATTCAGTGAGTCAATGAAGCGGTCGATCGATTCCTCCGTTACCGCTTCGTTCTTGCGCGTTAGCGCCTTTAGTGCCTCGTAAGGCTGGGGATAACCTTCCCGCCTGAGGATGGTTTGTAGTGGCTTCGCCGCACTTCACGGTGAGCATCCAGCTCGTGATCGATGGCAGGGCGGTTCAGCACCAGCTTCTCTAATCCTTTGTTCAGGCTCGCCAGTGCCACGGCAATATGCGCCAGCGGCACACCGATGTTGCGCGTTACGGTCGAGTCCGTCGAAGTCGCGTTGCAGACGAGAGATAGGCAGCTTCGTGCTCAGGTGCGTCAAGATGGCATCAGCCACTCCAAGGTTACCTCCGCATTCTCGAAGTCGATCGGGTTCACCTTTGTGCGGCATGGCCGACGATCCCACTTCGCCTGCTTTGATCTTCTGCTCAGCGTAATCCATCGAGATATACCGCCGCTACGTCGCGGCAGAGGTCGATCAGGATCGTATTCACCCGCCGCAGCCCGTCGAAGAGTGCAGCATGTTGTCAGTAGTTCGAAATCTGCGTTGTCCACGCTTCACGTACCAGCCCCAACCGTTCGCCGACGAAGCGATCGGCAGCGACCGCCAGTCCGTCTGCGGATAGCCGCGTGGCGCGTTGAATTCGCCCGTTGCTCCGCCGAACTTCGCAGAAAATGGGCACAGCCCGCAGTAGGGTCAGCTGCTGTTCCAGTCGGTAGGCAAACACCGAATCTCCTTGCCTAACCGTGCTGGAGAGGCCGGTTGTCCGTGCGTTTTGGCCGCATGGCGATCTCCTCCCACGCCTCTGCATACCCATATAATACGGACATCACGGAGTCGAGAGCGGATAATGACCTCCTCTAAGGCCTCTTTTGATGGAGAGCGGGAGGGCGGTAAGTTACACGTCCTGCGACGTCAGCCCGAAGTGCACAAACTCGCGGTACGCCCCAAGGCCCGCCGCATCCATGCGTCTTTGATGAAATACTCCACCGCCTTCACGTCGTGGTTCGCTGTCCGCTCGATCTCCACGCGCTCGCGTCCGCCATCGAAAAGTCGAGATAAAACGCGCCGCAGCGCCTCGTATCTCCGGGCGATGGGCCGCCGAGGTGTGCAACACCTCGGTCAGCGTACGAAAGTATTCCGCCTCCACGCGTACACGATATCGGATCAATGCAAATTCAGAGACAGACGAGGCCAGCGCCTCTGTTTTGCCCCGGTAACGTCCGTCGACCGGAGATAGCCGTTAATGCTGAAAAGAACTCATCTACTGGTTTTATTAGGGTGGCAAAAGCATGCTCTTTTCAGTAACCCATCCGCGGACTAAATCCAGTCTGGCCGCATCAGCACGTCGGAGTGCTCGTCACGCGTGCGAGTTTTGGGGGCGCTTTATCCTCTACGGAAAGCTCACCACGCGTGGCTTTTGATCTCCGTACCCCACGGAAAGCCCACCCACACGTGGTTTTGATCTCGTACCTCACGGAAAGCCCACCACACGTGGTTTTTAGATCTCCGTACCCTACGGAAAGCCCACCCATGCGTGGTTTTAATCTCCGTACTCTCACAGAAAGCCCACCCACACGTCTGTACCATCTGAATGGCGCGCTGCTAACGGCTAAAGTGCTGGCCATCGCGTGACTCGTAGAAACCTCTGCTGACATCGTTACCGTTGTTTACGGTTTACTTTTGCCAGCGAATCAAATCAGTAAAAAGGTAGATGAATACAGTAATTTTATGTGGCTATCGCTGTGGTTAGCGGTTGTGTGCGGCTATTTCTTGCACGCTAATTTCAGATGAAACGGGCACGTCGCAAAGGAGCTGGAGGAGTTCGAATTTCGCGCTATTCGGGTAAGCCGCTGGCGAAAAATCATCAGCGGCCGCGGTCTATGGCGCTGTGTTGGCCCGATCGAGGCGAATCGGTGCTGTCGATGATTCCCGACGGAGCGCATTGAGACGTACCGAGAGGGATGAAGAAAAGTCGGAACATCGTCGACGAACAGTCGGCTATAACGTGCCCGAACGCTTCTCCAGTTGCAGAACAGCATCACTTTCGACGAGTTTATCCGCACTCATGAGACGAATAAAGAACTCAATCGCATCTACGCGCGGCTATCGCGAGAATTAGACCTTCCGGCGAGGAGGTGGAAGCAGGTGCGGTCGACGTACGCGGGACACTAGCCGTGCGGGTGAACGTGGCCGTGGTGCTTCTGGATTGGATATCTGACGGAATCGCAACTCTGGCTGCTTAGACCGTTGTAATGAGATGGTGTCCTGCGCTTGGGCAAAGACTGGACGGAAGCCACATGCTCCTTCTTGCTGGGGCGCCGCATTCAGGATCGAGCCCGAAGAAGTGCTGCCTGCGGCCAAAGAGTTGCTCGCCGCAATCCGAGACGGGGCGGAGGTGAAAACTGGACGATCCGGATCTGACGGTTTACCGATATTGCTCTTGAGTTGAGGGCTACGCTTGCTGATCCAGCGCAAGGAGCATCTCGTCGTAAGCGGGGGATATGATCCATCGGGAGGTATGCGTCCATCGATTGAGTTTTGGCGAAGCAGAAGTGGCGAAGCCGTTGCTGACAAGCAGGAAGGGCACAGTGAGCACCATATTACAGCGCGCGATTTGCTCAAACACACGCTGCGTGATGGCTACCGAGGGCCTTTATTCCGCAATGGCCAGCGGGCGTAGCTGACGGTTGTAAACGACCGTGTCGCAACGTCGCGAGAGGGAGTTCAGCGTGATGGGCACCTCATTGGCCGTCAGTTCAGCGGGCACACCTTTCTCCGACAGGAGGTAATGCACGAAATGCTGGCGCACCCATTCTTCGGGCGTAAGCGCTACGTATTTGCGGCAGGGTCTCAGAAACCGTTTGGCGCCTCGATCGGAGCCGAAGCGCAGCGAACAGGGGAGATGGAGTGGGGTAAAAGGCTCGTGCAGTGATCATAAAATGTAGGACAAACATAAATGTACGACAGATGAAGACAAACAAGAAATCGTAGAGAATTGGCTTCCCTCGCTATACGGATAGGAAGCTGGAGGACTTTTCAGACCACATCTTACTGACGACTTCACGAAGTATGCGGAGCTGTTCGCGGAACATTTCGATGCGCCCATTCTGGGGCTGCGCAACTCGATGCCGAACGCGTCGGGGGAGGCATTACGATCATCAACTTTGGGATGGGCAGCTCTGAACGCCGCCACCATCATGGATCTGCTGGCCGTCAGCTGCCCAAGGCGGTGCTTTTTCTGGGCAAGTGCGGCGGATCAGCGCAATTTTGTGGGCGATTACGTGCTGCCGATCGCGGCGATCCGTGGGGAGGGCACGTCGAACGACCATCTGCCGCCCGAGGTGCCGTCGTCTCGCCAGCCTCTCCATGTTGCGCGCCATCTCGTCGGCCATACGCGACAGGCGCAATGACTACTGGACGGGCACGATCTACACCACCAACCGACGGGTGTGGGAGTACGACACGTCGTTCATGAATATCTCGTCCGCACCCATGCCACGGGTATCGACATGGAGACGGTCATCTGTTGACGGCTGGCTTTGCTAATCAGATCCCGACCGGGCGCTGCTGATGGTCCCGACAAGCTCGTTGGAGGAGAATGGCGTCAAGACGCAGGAAGCGACAAGGGCGTGACGCAAAAGTTCGCCCGAGCACGTGGAGCTGCATTGCCGCCTCGAGATGATCATCGACGAGAAGAAGACGATCCAGCACATCAGTTTAACTGGTAGCCGGTAGAGGCTTACGCATGGCAGCCGAGGGAGCACAGACGTTTGACAGCCTTTGCCGCGACTATCCGAGCGGAGGAGGTTCAGCCCGATCTATTTGCTGATCGGGGAGGAGCCTAGTTTCATTGACTGCATTGCGGAGCTGCTTGCGGAGCAGGGTGGTCAAAGAGGCCGACCGCGATTTCAACCAAACGTCCTCTACGGTTCGGAGGCGAAGTCGGCCGATGTGATCAATGCGGCGCGGCGCTTCCGGATGATGGCCGACAGGTGCTGGTGCTTGTCAGCGTGGAGGCGCAGGCGCTGACTGACCTGGAGCTGATCACGGCTTATGCGCGCAAGCCGCTGGTGTCGACCGTGCTTGTGCTCTGTTGCAAGCCGAAGAAGTTGGACGGCTGGCGGCGGTTCACCGCTCTACTACCGCGGTGAAGAAGGTGGGCGTCGTGTTCGAGTCGGACAAGATCCCCTGACTACCGCATGGAGGCTCACATCACGGCCGCAGTTGAAGGGCGTCTGATGACGGCTGACCGAAAAGGTGTCGGCCATGCTGAACGAGTTCGTTGGCAACGACCCAGCGCGGCTGAACCAGATCTTAGACAAGTTGCAGATCCTCCGGTCAGTCAGAAGGACAAGACGCTACGCCGGAGCTGATCGAGCAAAACGTGGGATCAGCAGTGATTACAGCTAACTTCGAACCGCTGCACGCCATTGCTGAGCGCGACACGCTGCGGGCCCACCCGGATTGCGCAATACTTCGACAGCGATCCGACCAATCACCCGATACAGATGACGCGCCTGTGCTCGCTCAACTACTTCACCAACCTCCTGATCTGCTATTACGCCAAGGATCGTCTGGGCGGGACCGATGCAGACCTTGGGGTTCCGCTTTCCGGTGCAGGTGCGCGACCTGTGACGGGCATGAAGAACTACAAGGCCATGAAGGCTCCATGTGATTCACGACATCCGTTTGGCCGACGCAGCGCAGTCGAAAGGGTGGATGACTTCGTCCATGACCGATGGCGAGATCCTCAGGAGTTGCTACACCGTATCATGCACTGACGCGGAGCCAATCGAGGGTCCCAAATTCATCCGCGCAGTGTGCGCGGAGTCAATCGAGGGTCTCAATTCATCCGCGCAGTGTGCGCGGAGTCAATCGAGAGCTCAAATTCGTTCGCGCAGTGTGCGCGAAGCCAATCGGGGGCCAATCGCCCGCGCAGTGGCGCGAAGCCAATCGAGGACCCAAATTCATCTGCGTCAGTGTGCGCGAGTCAATCGGGGCCCAAAATTCGTCGCGCAGTGTCGCGCCCACTCATTGGCGTACTGAGATCGCCGCCCGTCGATTAGAATAAGAAGAGCCCCCGCAACTGGCGTGCGAGGGCTCTTTTTCGTGTGTAGGAGGCCGGCGTAAAAGTGCGATAACGCTACCGCGCTCCGCCACCGAGCGCCTGGTAAGCGTGATGACGGACGAGATCTCGTTGTAGCGATTCGTCAGTCGGGTCAGTCGGGCGCCAGGAGGCTTTTGCTTGCGCGGTGAGCACCTCGAGACAGGGTGGTCGATCCGTGCTCCGCGAGCAGCGTGGTAGTCTTGACGGCGCGCTCGAGCGAGGCGACTTGCTTGTCGTAATGCTCCCGCCTGGCCTCGCAGGTCTGCACCTGCGTCAAGGCGTTATTCACCTCCATGCCGGCGTTGAGCAGCGTCTGGCGGAAGGTGAGCGGCCGACTCCTGTTCGGCGCGGGCGATTCGCAGCCGTGCGCGCAATCGGCCATTTTGGAAGAGGGCTGCGTGAGCGACGCGACGGCCGTCCAGAGGAAATTGCTCGGATTGGCGATGGTCGCTCCCGCGCTGTTCGTCCAGCCGGCAGTCTCCGCTCAGCGTGATGGAGGGATAGGAAGGCCGCGCGGGCAGCGTTGGTCGCATAGAAGGCGGCGGCCAGACTCTGCTCGGCGCGCATCACGTCCGGACGCTGTGCCAGGAGCGAGGCCGGCAGCCCGACGCTGAGCGAAGCGGGCATTTGCCAGGCGTCCATCTCGCCACGCTCCACGGCGTGAATGCTGTCGCCCAACAAGACGGCCAACCGATTCTCCGTCTCGCGGATTTGCTGGCGGAGGGAGAGCACAGAGGCGCTGACGCTGCACCAGTTGGCCTCGGACGTGCGACACCGGCGGCGTGCGTTATCGCCCCGGCGGCCATCAGCGCGCGCATGGTCTCGACGTTCTTCTGCCAGTTGGCGGCCGTCCTTCGAGATCTTCAGCTGCTCGTCGAGCATGGCCAGCGTATAATAATAGGGTAGCGATGCCGGAGACAACTCTGCGCTTGCACCGCCTGTCGGTGGCGTGACTGGCCAAGAGCAGCGTCCGGGCGCTGGCGGGCGTTGCGGAGGCTGCCGAAGACGTCGAGCTGCCACGAGGCCGTCAGCGGGAGGCGATAGGTCTGCGAGGGCGCGCCGCCGTCTCACGCCGCTGAGCGTGGCCTGAGGCGCCAGCGCAAAGGAGGCAGGAAGGCCAGGTTGGCCGCCGAGAGCGACGCCCTCGGCCTGCTCCACTTGCGGTGTGCCCGGCCGAGATCCGTGTTGTTGCGCAGCCCGCGCTCGATAAGTGCCTGGAGGCGGACGTCGGTGAAGACGTCGCGCCAGGGCAGGCTGCCCAAGTTCGATGTGTCGCCGTCGTGCTTTTCGGCGTTGCTATAGAGGCCGTCCGTGTGGACACTGTCGGGCGTTGATAGTTCGTATAGATGCCGCAGCTGGTCAGCAGCGGCCGCTGCGACGAGGTGAGGAAGGTCCCGTTTCATTACTGTCATGTTCATCATTCTGCTGTGTTATCCGTGTGTGATGCGTTGCGCTCATTCAGGCTCTGCTCATGTTCCAGCTTTCACTTGTGCGTCCGCCTCTTTGTGCATAGCCGGGCGCACCTTCTCTGCATAAACTCAAAGACGATATAGAGCAGCAGGCACGAGGAAAGCAGGGCCAATGTGCCGACGATCATGCTGCCCACCACGCCCGTTCCGAGCGAACTGTTGCCGTTGGCGCCAGCGCCGGACGAGAACATGAGCGGAAGCATACCGAAGATCGTCGTCGACACCGTCATCAAGATCGGGCGAGGCGCACCTGAGTGCCGAATAGGCCGACTCGATGATGCCCATGCCCCTGGCGGCGTCGCTCGATGGCATACTCGTGATGAGGATGGCTGATCTTTGGCCAGCAGCCCGATGAGCATGATGACACCCGTCTGCAGGTAGATATTGTTCTCCAGCCCGAAGAGCTGCGCGAAGAGGAAGCTGCCCATCAGTCCGCACGGCACGGAGAGGATGACGGCGAAGGGGATGAGGAAGCCTCGCAGAGGCAGGAGAGGATGAGGTAGATGAGCACCACGCAGATGCCGCAGATATGAGCGTGGACGATCCGCCGCTCCCGCTTCCTCACGCGAGATACCGCTGTACTCATAGCTATTCTGCGGGAGCATTTCGTCGGCCACCCTTCGATGGCTTTCATGGCCTCGCCGGTGGAGTAAACCGTCGGCTACGCTGACGTTTGCCGTGATGGCGGAGTAGAGATTGAAGCGCGTGGCCACCTCGGGGCCCATTACGGGTTTGATGGTGACGAATGGCCGATGGGCGCCATCTCGTGCCGTTGCGGACGTAGAGACCGCTGAGCGACTGCTGGTCGAGGCGATACTTGGGTCGGCTGCACATCGCGACGCGCGGTAGACCTTGCGAACCTCGTTGAGTTGGAGACGGCACGCGCCGCACTAGGGCACTGAGGACGCTCCAGCACCGTGGCGGGCGAGATGCCCGCGCGCTTGCATTTCGGCAGCGTCCACATCGATGCTGTATTGCGGGAAGTTCATCGCGTACGAGGTGTGCCATCGCCACCTCGGGGCGTTGGTTGAGGGCGCTGAGGTATTGCATGGTCGTCTCGGTAGAACTTCGTCGCGTCGCCGCCTCGTCTTGTCCTGCAGGTTCAGGCTGACGGCATTGCCTATGCCATAACCGGGGATCGGCACCCGGCTGGAAGGCGAAGATCTGCGCCTCCTTGATGGTTTGCAGTTGCGCCATCAGTTTGCCCAACACGGCGTCCGAGCTATGCGCACGGCCTCTGCGTTCGCTCCAGTCCTTGAGACGGACGATGAACATGCCGTAGGATACGCCTTGTCCAGATATCAGTCCAGCCCGCCACACGCGTATAATGCCTCACCTCGGGTGCCGTCTTGACGATAGCTTCAGCCTTCGAGCGCCTTCATCGTCATGCCCAGTGAGCTGCCGGGCGATACGCTGACGTTGATCATCACCACGCCCTGGTCTCTCTTGCGGAACGAGGCCGGTCTTCGTCGTCTCTACAGTACACCAGCAGTCCCACAGCGCAGGCCAGTGCGGCTCACGTCATCCAGCCGGTGGTGGATGAAGAACATGACGCTCCTTCGTACTTTACCCATCACGGCGTTGAACGAGGCGTTGTGAGCCGCCTCACCCGACCGTTGGAAACTCTTGGCGCTCTTTTGTGCCGTCGGCCGGGCGCATGATCGTGGCGCAGAGGGCGGGCAGAGCGTGAGGGCGTTGATGACGAGATGCCGACGGCGCAGCCATCGCAATACCGAACTGGGTGTAGAAGATGCCGACGCCGCCCATGAACGACCGGAATGAACACGGCCATGAAGACGATCGTACACGTGATGACGGCTATCGTCACGTCGCTCATCGCATCCTTCGTGGCTTGGTAAGGCGACTGAGCCGATAGTCGAACTTCGACGCACGGCCTCGACGACGACGATCGAGTCGTCCACCACCGTACCGATGGCCAACACGAGGCGAACAGCGTCAGGATGTTGATACCGAAGCCGAAGGACAGGCAGGCGAAGGTGCCAATCAGCGAGACGATGATCGAGACGAGGGGATGACGGTGCTCTTTGAAGTCTTGCAGGAAGAAGTAAACCACCAGTGATGATGAGCAGGATGGCGATGACGAGCGTCTCCACCACGTTATAGATCGAGGCGTAGAGGAAGTCGTTCGAGCTCATCATGTTCGTGAACTCGAGGCCGTCGGGCAGGTCTTTGCTCAGCTTTTGCAGCAGGGCCGTGATGCGCGCATTCGTCTCTGTGGCGTTGGCGCCGGACACCTGAAAGACTATGAACGAGACGGCCGGCTTGCCGTCCATCGTGCCGGGAAGCTGCGATTGCGAACCGAGCTCTACCCGCGCCACGTCTTTCAGGCGGAGCACATTGCCGTTTTGTCGGCGCGGATCACCATGTTGCCAAACCTCTTCGCTGACAAGGCGACCTTATACTTCATCGTATTGGAACGTTGTCTCGAGTTTTCACCGAGCGAACCCGTGGGCGCTTCGATGTTTTGCTCGCCGAGCACAGCCGTGATGTCCGACGGCACGAGTCCGTATTGCGCCATCACATCCGGCTTGAGCCAGATGCGCATGCTGTATGTGTCGCCCATCTCCATCACGTCGCCCACACCCTCGATACGCTTGATCTGCGGGATGATGTTGATGTCAAGGTAATTCGGAGGAAATGCTCGTCATACTTCCCTGCGTTCGTACACGTCTGGGCGTTGATCTGCAGGGAAGCTCGTCTCGTCGTTTCGCGTGTCTGCCATCGACGCGTCACCTCGGCCGGAAGCAATCCTGGGCACGCGCCACGGTTCTGCACGTTCACCGCGGCCATGTCCGGGTCTGTCCCTCGCTTGAAATACACCGAGATTGAGGCCGATCCGCTGTTCGTAGCCGTGGACGACATGATCATATTCTCCACGCCATTGATGTTCCTCGAGCGGCATGATGACGGCTCTTCTGCACCGCCTCAGCGTCTCGCGCCGGTGTAGGCCGGAGACCATCACGGTGGCGCAGGATGTTCGATACCGCTCCACGGGCAGCGTGAAGAGCGAGATAAGTCCCACGATGACGATCAGGATAGAGATCGACATGGCCAGTACGGGCCGCTTGATAAATACGCTTTCCCTTCATCCGTTTTACTGCACTTGCGTTCCTTCCCGAATCAGTCCGGCACCCTCAGCGATGATCACGTCGCCCGCCTCGAGGCCGCTAAGCACCACGTATTCCTGCCCGTCGCTGAGCGGCGGGACGGTGATGAGCGTGGAGACCGCCTCGCCGTCGACCACTTTATAGACGAGCGTCTTGTCCCGCATTTGCACCGTGAAGCCGCCTGCGGAATGACGATGCAATCGCGATAAAACCGACGGCATGACGATGTTGCCCGTGGCGCCACTGTGCAGCAGCCTTCCGGCATTGGGGAACTCGCCCGAGGCTGACCGTCCCCGTCGCGGATCGATCACGCCGCTCACTCTCCACGCGCCCCGAGTCAGGATACCCGATCCGTCGCTCAGGATCAGGCGCACGGCGGAACTTCTTCAGCGCCTCAGCCGTCGAACCGTATTCGCGTCCCAGCGCTAAGAGTTCGTCTCGTTGATGGAGAAATGACTACATCTGCGAGTTGTCCGATACGGTCGTCAGCGGCGTCTGCATCGACGGCCCCACGAGCGAGCCCTGCCGGTGCGGCAGCGTACCCACCACGCCGTCGGCCGGACTCTTGACCGTGGTGTGCATGAGAGGTTGTTTCGCATTCACCTCAGCTGCTCGCGCTCGTGCTACAGCCGCCCGGCCGTCTCCAGCGCATTCTCGACGTCTGCAACTCATAGTCCGAGATCACCTTTTGGTCATAGCAGCGTGCTGCTTTCGACTAGGTCAGCCGCGCTGTAGCCAGCGATGCCTCAGCCGTGCCCACGGCTGCCTGAGCCTGATTGAGCGCCGCCCGATAGGCACTCGATCGATCACGAATAGCGTCTGTCCGCGCGCGCACCGTCCTGTCCTGTCACGCTGACCTGCGTCAGTGTGCCCGACACCCGCGGCATGACCGACACGTGTCTGCCGCCCGCGTATCGTGGGCCGAACAGGTGCGGGTGAACTCCTTGTCCGAGCGCTCCACCGTCATCGTTTTGTACGCTCCGGCGGTTCTCACACTGGCTCGCGACGCATCGCCAGCTTGTTTCTTACCACATGAGATCAAGCCCCGGCAGACAAACGGCTAGGGCTAACCACATGAAACTTTTCACTTTCATTCTTCTGCTAATAATATAATGTATATGGATTACTGATTTCAACACGGGTTGCTTTGTTGTTCTAAAGCGCCGGCAAAGATACCAACGCCTACTTTTTGCATGAACGGTGCCAGAGAGCATTCCCATTCCTCGTACTGAATAAGGTAAGCGCTCGTGACTCTGCAAAGGCCAAAAGCTGTGGGACTCCCAGGGCTCCTGCAAACACCAAAAGTTTTTGTGGGACTTCAGGGCTCCGCAACACCAAAGTTTTCGGGCACTTTGCGGGACTCCCGAAAGGCCAAAAAGTTGGGACTTGCGGGGCTCCCTGCAAACACCAAAAAGTTTGTGGGACTTGTGCTCCCCGCAAAGACCAAAAAGTTTTTCTGGGATTTGCGGAACCCGCAAACGCCAAAAGTTTTTCGGGAGACTTTCAGGACTTCTGCAAGAACGCTTTTCTCATTTTTCGGTGTTTGTAGACCCCTGCAAGGGCGCTTTTTCCCCATTTTGGCGTTTGCAGGACTCTGCAAGGACGCTTTTCCTCATTTCGGTGTTTGCAGGACTCCTGCAAGGACGTCTCATTTTGGTGTTTGCAGAACTTCTGCAATGGCGCTTTCCTCATTTTGAGTTTGCAGAACTCCTGCAAGGACGCTTTTCTCATTTTTGGTGTTTGCAGGACTCTCTGCAAGGACGCATTTCATTTTGACGTTTGCAGAACTTCTGCAAGGACGCTTTTTCCTCATTTTTGGTGTTTGCAGAACTTCTGCAAGGACGCTTTTTCCTCATTTTGGTGTTTGCAGAACTTCTGCAGGACGCTTTTCCTCATTTTGGCGTTTGCAGAACTTGCAAGGACGCTTTTCTCATGTTGGCGTTTGCAGAACTTCTGCAAGAGCGCTTTTTCCTCATTTTGGTGTTTGCAGAACTTCTGCAAGGACGCTTTTCCTCATTTTGGTGTTTGCAGAACTTCTGCAAGGGCGCTTTTCCCCATTTTGATGTTTGCAGGACTCTGCAAGGACGCATTTTCATTTTGGCGTTTTGCGTACTCTTTCCCTCCATGTCTTCGCAGATCAGCGGCGACCCTAAGGGCGTATCGGTGCAGAAGCGTCGGCGAAATCCGCCTATTTTTGCCCATATTTTATAGATAGAAAGACAATGAGATCTGATGAATTAGACCTCGATGACTCCGTGTTGGACGGACTCGAGGCCATGAATTTCGTGGAGACGACGCCTATTCAAGAGCTGGCCATCCCGCCCATTCTCGCGGGTAGGGACCTGATCTGGTGCGCACAGACGGGCACTGGTAAGACGGCTGCCTGCGTGCTGCCCATCATTAGCCAGCTGAGCCGAGGCGGATATCCACGGGATGCGATCAACGCGGTCATTATGGCACCGACGCGCGAATTGGCGCAGCAGATCGATCAGCAGATCGACGGCTTTTACCTATTTCGTTTCGTCTCCGCCGTGGCTGTCTACGGTGGCACCGACGGCATCGCCTACGCCCGGCAGGAGCGCGGATTGCAGATGGGCGCCGACATCGTTATCGCCACGCCCGGCCGCCTGATCAGCCACTTGAACATGGGCAGCGTAGACCTCTCGCGCACCTCCTTCTTCGTCCTGACGAGGCCGATCGCATCGCTCGATATGGGCTTCCAGACGACATTATGCAGATCTATAAGCAGCTCCCGGAGACGTGCTCAGTAGTCATGTTCTCGGCTACCATGCCGCCTAAGATCCGACGCTGGCGCACAACATCCTGAAGGATCCGGAAGAGATTAGATCGCTGTATCGCGTCCGCCGGAATCGATCGATGCAGACGGCTTATATTCTGCTATGAGGCCTATAAGATGCCGCTTCTGAAGCAGCTTTTTCGCCAAGAAAGCGCCCGAGCGTCATCATTTTCTCTTCCTCGAAGATGAAGGTGAAAGAGCTGGCGGCAACGCTCGCGGATGAATTTTAACGTGGCCGCCATGCACCCGACTTGGAGCAGAGCGAGCGTGACAGGTGATGAAGGACTCTGAACGGACATATTAGCATGTCGTGGCGACGGACGTTGTGGCGCGTGGCATTGATATCAACGACATTTCGCTCGTCATCAACCACGACATTCCCAACGATCCCGAGGACTGCGTGCACCGCATCGGGCGTACAGCGCGCGGCACGGAGGGCAGTGGACTGGCCATCACGTTCGTCTCGGCAACAGGAACAGGCGCGGTTCAAGGAGATCGAGACCTTATCGAAAAAGACATCTACAAGATCCCCATCGACCTCCATCGGCGAATCACCGACCTACGAACCGGAGAAATACAGTCGCTCGCGCGGCAGGAGCGGACGGGCGCCAGCGGTGGCGGTGGCGGACGCCAAGGCACAATCGACCTCCTCAAAGCCTCGTGGAGGGCGGCAACAGGCGGCGTACAAAGCCCTCTCAAAACCGTCCAGCGCACTCCTGACCCCATCCTGTTATGATCTGTTTCGAACGCCAAAATCAACTCGACTGCACGTCGTCAGCCGTCGCCCCTGACGGCTACCACGGCATCGAGACGGTCTTTACCCCGTCCCCTCTGCGATGCTTTAGAGATCGTGCCGGCCGAGGCTTTTCTGTTTCACACCTACGGCCTTTCGCGATTGATGGGCCAGCGGACGACAACCTCGTCACGCGTGCCCTCGCTGCCATGAGCCAGCAGGCGGACATTCCGCCCGTGCCATCCATCTCAAGAAGACGATCCCCTTCGGCGCCGGACTGGGCGGTGGCTCGGCCGACGCCGCTTTTATGTTGAAGTTGCTGCGCGACTATGCCGAGCTTTGACTTCACGGACGACGCGCTGGAGCGCATGGCTGCACGCCCGGCGCAGACCGTCCCTTCTTCATCCGTAACCGCCCCTGTTAGCGGCCACGGGCATCGGCGATGGTTCAGCCCGGCGAATGTCTCCCTGGCGGGTTACCATATCGCCATCGTTAAGCCGGCCGTCTCTGTCTCCACACGCGAGGCCTACGCAGCGATCCGTCCGTCGCGCCTGCGGTACCCTCGATGAAATCATCTGCCGACCCGTCACGGAGTGGCGCGACGCGCTCAAGAACGATTTCGAGGCGCCTCGTTCGCCCTTCACCCCGCGATCGCGCTATCAAAGCACAGCTCTATCGCCGCTGGCGCCGCTCTACGCTGCCAGCGTCTGGATCCGGGTCGGCCGTCTTCGGTCTGTTCGATGGTGAGCCGTCGTTACCCGCCTTCACAGACTGCTTCGTCTGGCAGTGAAAACTGCAATAATCCTCTCTTTAGATACGTTTCATCAGACGTAAATTTTTAACGGATAATGTGATGAAACGAGTGATGATTCTTTGATTTGTGCGGCTCTTTGGTTTGCCGCACGCCTATGCACAGTTTGCTGGTATCGTAAAGGCCGGCCTGAACGTGGCAAGCATTGGCAATGTGATAGTTTATCCCAGCAATCCCCGCCCGGCGATCTCAAGTCGTGGACGCTGGAGTACGGTTACCCGCCCGGCGCGCACGTTGGCGGTTATGCGCGGTACGACTTTTCGCCGCTTTTCAGCGTGCAGACCGAGCTGCTCTGTCCCGCAGATGGGGTATAAGATTAGCGTTCAACGGTGGATATCGGTGACACGTCTATGATAACTACGGCGGGTCGCATGCGGCTGCATTACCTCAACCTGCCGGTCTTGCTTGGCTTACGGTGCCTGGTTCCGGACTCTTTGTCGAGGCGGGCCGCAACCGATTATTACTGGGCAGTCATGGATCGGTGATCACCGAATCCGATGAACGCGTCGGAGAGGTGGTCGCACAGGTGGACCCGCTACCACCTTCGATCTTTGCGGTGCTGGCTTGGTTTACATCGCTGAAGAACGGGCTGGCTCTCCGCCCACTATGTGCACGAATTCAAGACGTCGGAGAAGGAGTTTATCCCCCGCATGACGCGGAAAATATGCCGTCCAGCTGTCATGGTGGCGTACGACATCAAGACGTTCTGACAGCATAAGAAGAAGGCACATCTCGCAGGTACGTGCATTCGTGAGTCAAAAGCCTGAGGAAACGGCTCTCCCGGGCTTTCAAAAACCATTATACAAGTATGTAGAACAAGTATGTAAGAATGAAGGAACTATCTCTTTAGTCTGTCAGCAGTCCGTCAGCGGACGGCGGCCTTGTAGGCGCGGCTGTGGTCGAGCCGACGATGTAGACGCCGACGGGCATGGTGAGGCGGCGTGTTTCACCGGCTGACAGCGTGAGGCTGTTCTCAAAGCGACCGAGCGCGTTGTAGATGTTGGAAAGGGCTGGCGGCGGCTGACGTGATGCAGAGTGTGCCATCCTCGCCCCAGACGCGTGTGCCGTCCACCTCGGCGTTGCTGACGGTGTACTGAGCGTCACGGTGAGGTTCTCCTGCACCTTGCGGACTGGTGAAGCGATAGGCTCTGTCGGGCGAACACTTCCGTCTTGACGCCGATTTCATCGGACAGACGGTCGTTACGGCTCGTGTGAGTGTCGGCACGTTGTTACCCGTGGGGCGAACCGTGAGGGTGGAAATCCTTGCCCGTGGGCACGTCGTAGATTTGCGAGGGGTTCGAGGAGGTGGAGGAGGCGTCGCCGGTCTCGTTGTTGAGCGTGATTTTGGCGAGTGATGGAGAAGGGCATCCGGTCGTCTGCCACGGCTCGGGTCGTTGGGGTCATAGTTCGGCCCGACGGGGAAGAACGAGCCGCAAACCGCCGGGCAGTCTCATCTTCACGTTGGACTACCTCCGGCAGGTTCCTCGATCCGCGACTGCGAGCTTGATTTGTCTTGTCTGTGGCTTCGAACCACGTCTCGCCATCGTCCAAGCTGTAGTAAGCACCGCAGTGTACTTTCTTAATTGGGTCCAGTCTCTTGGCTTCTGCTACGTAGTGATAGCTCCTTTCGGATCATACCCTGCGCGGCTTCCGGTTAACGAGTTCGCCTTGAAACGTCATGGTGAACTGTCCCGGTATCCGGGCCCGGACGTTGCTAATCAGCCGGTGACCGTCGGTTTTTGGAAGTACTGATAGAAGAGATCATGATAAGATATAAAGCCATCCACTTCCACTGTAAAGACGATTGCCACGCCATACCCGTCTTTGTACACCGGATCGCCTTCCGTCAACGGATGATGCACGAATGAAATGGGGAAATAGGTGTCTACATCCGAGGCGGGGAGCTCGATTTATCATACCTGAGAAAGGACGGCCGGTCCTCGGTGTTGGTCAGGTAGTGGCGCCCAAATGATCCTTGGGCAGACCGGGGATGAACTGAGCCAGTGGAATAAAATTCTCATCGAGGAGCCAGTGCCCCCGCGACCTTCAGTGTGCGCTTCGTTCCCGGGAAGATAAAAAACATGGAGTCTACGCGTACAGGGCAATCTCATAGATGCGCATAGTTGGCCAGTTGGTGGTATAGAAATACGGGCCTACGGGCCGGTTAGGGCGATAATACCCATGCCCAATGTCTAAAATACACGAGTCCCACTTTGCGATCCAGGGACTACGATGTCCTTGGGCCTTCACTGTGCCAGCCAACCCAAGGAGGAAGAGGGTGGCGGCAAACAATACGGTGATAAATTTCTGCTTCATAATTCGATATTGTTTATTGGGTTTAAAAATATGAGCGCGAATGTATGCTGTAGAATTAGATCCTGCAAGCATTTGTATTAGTTTTAAACGGTGATTGATTAGCTGTTCTGATTTCAGATCGTAAATTCATGCTAAAGCGAAAGTGGCAATGGAGCATTTGGTGGATAAACAGATTTTATGCTCGAAAAGCAGTGCAAAAGGGGCGAGAGGAGCTGGCTCGTGGAAAGGCCCGTGTGCAATGAGAGGTCGTCGCTTGTTTTTCGGGGAAAAGTCCCATCATTGGGCGCCGATGGCATGCTCTGAAAAGAAAGCACCCCTTGGCGAAGGGATTCAAAGTGCTTTGACAGCGGATAAACTGAAATTGGGGCAGGAAAGCGCATTGCGATGCAACAATGCAGATTTTGGGGCAGAGTGCTTTGTTGGCCAACAAGGCGGAATTCTGGCACAGGAAAGCGCTTTGTTGATGAACAATGCCGTTTTTGGGGCAGGAAAGTGCTTTGTGGCGCTAACAATGCCAATTTCCTGGGTGCCAGAAAGCGTTTCCCCTTCCAAGAAGCTACACCTACATCGGATCGTTGGAGAGACAGTGATTTTTATACCGAATATCCATCCACCAATTTTTGAAAAGTATACACTATGAAGATTGATGCATTCTACGTAAATGCGATGAAAGTCGCAGAAGACTTTGGTTTATCACCAAGTAGTTCAGGCTAAAGTGACCCACTTGCCGCTCACCGAATCGGCCACCGGTTACTCTGTCGGCCTCAAAACGGCGGCCGATGCCTCGCAACAAAGCCGTCGAGGAATTGGACAAGGTGCTGGAAAGCTCCAAATCCGTCCCCGCGGCGCCTCGATGCGGCCAAGAAGGATGCGGCGCGCGACAAGTCATGGTACCTCATGCGCAGTCTCGTCAAGGCGTCGGTCGGACATCCGGACGCAGAAGTGGACGAAAATCATGGTCGAGGCGCTGCGGCATTTCGACAAGTACGGCGACTTGATGCGGGCTACCCAGATGGAGGAATCGGGACGCCTGCATAACCTGATCGAAGACCTGCGCGCATGGGCACAGCCATGTTGGCTAAGGCCGGACTTACCCATATTTCAATGATTTGGAGAAGAATCAAGGCTTTGTCGATGCCCTCAACGTCCGTGTCGATGAGAAGGGGAGCGCCTGAATCTGGGCCTCATCCAAAAGAGACGCAAGGAGACGGATGAGGCCTATCGGCGCTAGGGTGGAGGTCACCAATGCGCTCTGTTGTGATCAACGGTGAGGCGCCTTATCTGGCCTTGAAGCCGGTGAACGCGCTCATTAATGAAATGCGCGCCACGTTGGCTAATCGTCGCACGACGGCCGCTACGAGAAAAAGAAAAACCCGAAGGATCCCCAAGACGCCGAAGGACCCAAAGGATCCCAAGGACCCCAAGACGCCGAAGGATCCGAAGCGACCCGAGCCGAAGAAGCCGGGAAGGACGACGGTAGTCCGGACATTCACCTCTCAGAGGAGGAGGTCCCGAGCCTCGGCGGTGGCGAAGGGAGAGCGGCAAGAAACCCGGAAGGCGGTGGAACGGGCGGTACTGGCTGGCGGCGATAGCGGCGACCCGACATCCATCTGCTGCCGGAGAATTGAGAAGCTGTTTTGGATTTTATTTCGGAGGATATTCGAGCGAAATAGCCTCAAATAGCCCCTGAAATAGAAATTGTCAATGTTTAATGCGCTGGGTGCCCAGAGCTATGGGGCCCGGCATATGTGCCTGCTCGCTTACCTTTGCGTCATCATCGTACCGATATAATGACACTCATCAAATCCAGTATCCGGCATCCGCGGCACCATCGGTGGCGTCCGGACGAGGGGCTGAACCCCTTTCTATTGTGAAGTTTACGGCGGCTTGCGCCACATGGATCCGCAAACCGCTCGACGGAAGGCAAGAAGCACCGCGTTGTCGTCGGACGCGACGCCCGCATGTCTGGGCCGATGGTCAAATCGATCGTCGGGCACGCTGATGAGCATGGGCTTCGATGTGATCGACATCGATCGCACGACGCTCACCACCGAGCTGGCCGTCACAAACGAGCTGGCTTGTGGCGGTATCATTCTCACCGCGAGCCACAACCCGAAGCAGTGGAATGCGCGAAGTTGCTCAGCGAGCGCGGCGAGTTCCTCAGCGATGAAGATGGGCGCGAGGTGTCGAGACTGGCCGAGGGGGAGGCGTTCCGCTTCGCGTCGGTCGATCTGCATGGGCAAGGTGATCGTTGACAACCGTTACAAGGAGCGTCACATCGGGCGTGTGCTGGCGCTTGACTTTAGCGGATGTGGACGCCATCCGCGCGGCCAACTCCCGCGGGCGATCGATGCGTGAACTCCGTCGGCGGCCTGGTCATCCCCGATCTGCTTTACGCCCTTGGTGTGCGCGTAGACTAAGCTGCACTGCAATCCGCACGGCAATTTCTCTCATAAACCTGAACCGCTTCCGGAACACTTGACGGAGATCTCGCCCTGATGCCCCATGCGCGGGCCGACGTCGGTTCGTGGTCGACCCAGACGTCGATCGGCTGGCCATCGTCTGTGATGAACGGGGAGATGTTTGGCGAAGAATACACGTTAGTGGCGGTGAGCGACTATGTGTTGTCGGCCACGCCGCAACACGGTGAGCAACCTCAGTTCTACGCGGTGCCCCGCGCGACGTCACGAGCGCCACGGCGGCGATATGCCGCTCGGCCGTGGGCGAGTGTGAACGTGGTGGAGAAAATGAAGGAGACCGGCGCCGTGATCGGCGGCGAGGGCAACGGCGGCGTCATCTATCCGACCCTGCAGTTACGGCCGCGACGCCTCGTGGGCATTGCGCCTTCCTGACTTTCCTGGCCAAAAAGAAGATGAAGGTGAGTGAGCTGCGGGCCACGTATCCGAATTATTTCATCTCCAGCAGCGCGTAGAGCTGACGCCGGGCATTGACGTGGACGCTGATGTTTGATCGTGCTGAGCGCTTCGCCGGTGAGCGCCGTGACGGACATCGACGGCGTGAAGATCGATCTTTGCCGACCGCTGGCACCAGCGCCGCAGCAATGCCGAGCCTATCATCCGCGTCTATGCCGAGGCACACCATGCCGAAGCCGACGCACTCGGGCGGGAGTTGATCGACACTCATCCAGTCAAGCTACGCCTAACGATGCGCAAGCTAAAGGTTACGGAGCTGGGCCGACTGACGCCGGAGGAGTATCGCGCCAGCGAGAAGTTGCCCGTCGGTGGTACTCGACGAGGTACGCAGCCTCGAACAACGTCAGCCCGTGTTGCACGGCCGACGCGTTCCGTTTGGAAGGCTGTGGCTGCGGCATCACGGCCACGCCGCCGCATGCCGAGATCCACAAGACGGCGCTCGAGCCGAGGCAGACGTCGAGTGGCGGTATGAGAAGCGATACGTTGGAGGCCGTCGAGGAGTTACGGCGCGAGGGTACGTCATTCGCGCCTTGAGCAGGCCGAGGCAGCTCGCTCGATCGGTTTTCGGCCCGAGCGCGGTCGGAAATACGCGCGTCGATAGGCCGCGAGGTGAAAGCGCCGCCAGCGCGTCGCGATCGCGGACGCGTATCACGAGCAGCGCGGCTGGCTGGCTGTATCGGCCAATGTGTCGGTCGCTGCGTGGAATCGTTTTGTGGGAATTTTCAAGCGTTTGACCACGTGAATCATCCTCGGTTCTCAAGAAAACTCGGCTGGTATCCTGACTTTCGGTTTCATCACTGGCGAGAGAGGCGCCAGCTCTCAAACGAGCTCCGCGACTACCAACCAGCACGCTCTCGTTCGGTAAGAGGCATCCTCGCCGTTCGGCCGTACTTCGTGAGGCTGGCGCCAAACATAGCCGTGGCGAAGATGTTCCAGAAGCCCAGTGACACCGCTCAAGTAGCTCGCTGCCGCTAGTAGCTCGACTGATGGCATTCATGATCGACGAGGCTTAATGAGACGGCACTGTTCTGCGACAGGGTGAGCTTTCTTCAGCTCCGGCTTTGCGTATTGCGCGAGCTCACCTTTCCATACGCTGAGGTGCGCCTGAAACTTCGACTTCTGATCCGGGGAGCGTTTCGATGTATTCGTGCGTCTCGATCAGCGCCCCGCTGGTGCAGGCGAGGCGTGCGGGCAGTGCGCGCGGCGTCGACGCGCGCGAAGCATTGTACTGCATGCCGCTTCGCATCGTTCTGGAAAACGTGAGTTGAGCATCCGGTAATCACCGTCGGCAGGTACACATGCGGGATAGTAGCCGCCGTTCTCCACCGAGCCCAGCGCGCCGCCGTCAGATGACGAGGTGGCTGCACGTTTCGAACCCGCGTCGATCGCTGACCGTCGCTGCTTTTGTGCGGCCGCACTCCGCAGGGATGAGTAGGCTGAGCAGAGGTAGAGGATGCGCATCTGCAACGTTTCATGGTCAAAGCGATCCTTTGCAACATCCGTTTGTTCTCAACGATCTTCATCGAGCCGGATGACCACGTCCCGCGGCTTGATCTTCCCGCCCGTAAGCACTAACTGACGCTGTCCACCACGTCCATACCGTCTCGCCACCTCGCCGAAGACGGTGTCGGCATTGTCAAGATGCGGCGTGCCACCTTCGGTCATATGTAGACCTCACGCTGCTCGGTGTGAACGATGATGGCTTCTCCTGCTCCATCTTTGTCCAGCTCGGCGGTGAATTTCTTGCCTGCGACGATGGTAAGTTCGTGGACGACGACGCCTGCTCGAGGTTGAGATCATCGTTCCCAGCACGCCTGCGTGCGACTTGTCCGCGCCAGAGGCTGGTTTGGGAAAAAGGATCCTGGCCGGCACGGTATGGTCCGGTTCCCCTTCTTTTACTTTCATCCGCTGAGCCTCCTTCATGTCGTCGATATGTCGCTGGACTCGCGATACGCTGATCGCGGTGACACAAGACGCCGTCGTGAGGTGACTCTTGACCAGCTTTGACGAAGTTGTCGCGGTCAGTGCGGCGCCCGTTCGCCAGTTTGATGGTGATCACGCGCTTTGCTGGTGCCGATCGCCACCTTCCGTCTCTTTCTCTGCGCCGATGTTCCGAGCGCACACATGCCGCACAGCAAGGCGGCTTCTTACAGCGTCTTTTCACTGCGCAGCTTATAGTTGATGGTTGGTCTTTATCGGAATACGCGACGGTTCCATGACTTAGCGTATGCTTTGGAAGAGTCCCGTGGCGGGATAAACTTCTCGCGTCGGTCAGGCAGACGCAGCGGACGACGTCGGCACGATCCCTCCAGCGTAAAGAGTGACGCCGATTTCGCATGTGGTGTCGAGCACGGATGACGCGCCGTACCACTCTGTGACTGCAGCTCGTTTCCGCGTCTCGGATATATCACCCGCACGTCTCGTCCGTGAGCAGGCCTGCAAGCGAAGCGGCGGAAACACGTTTCTGTATGTGCGAAATAGATCCGGCGTGAAGCCCCACATGTTCATCGAAAGCGGGCGTATCGTCAGGAGACCTGCAGTGTAGCCGTGTTCGTCGCGAAGCGGACTCGCCGTCCACACGGGCGATAGCGGTTGCTTCCACGATGCCGGTCGGGTAGCGCTTTAATCCGTCGTACAGACGCCTGCGCGAGACGGTAGCCGCTTCAGGCTGAGCGTGTTGCCGACGCGGAAAGCCGGCTCATGCAACACCGTCCTCTCGGACCCGCCGATCGGCCAGCACGAGCGAGCGCGGCGACCATCACGACTGCATGAGTCCGTCCGCATTGACCCAGTCGGCAGGGCTCGCGGATGGCGTGCCGATCCACACGGCGCGGTGCAGCCCTGTACTGGTGCGTCGGCGGACGGGTGAAGCCGATCGGCAGATCGTCCATCGATTGAAAGACCACCTCCGGGGATGTGATCGGCGTAGCGCGACGCACAGGCGCGGAGTCGACCTCAAAACTCGCGCCGGATAGACGACTGGACGCGGCTGAGCCAGCGCGATGCGGCGTCGAAGATCGAGTAGTCCACGATCGTCTCGACCGTCCGGTTGACGCCGTCAGCTGGCTGAACCTCCGTAGCGGCTGCCCATGCCGGCAGCCAGCATGCACAAAGTGGGTGCTGCATGTGGCTAGGCTGCGTAGCCGACGGGCCCTCTCTGGGTCTACCCGGATTTTATGGCAAATGTAGCGTATGTGATACGTTCCTCCGCCTCTGAGGCACCGGTGTGGACCGCCTCGTTTTCCGTCACGCAGTGTCGGCGTGGGCAATCATCTTCGTCAGCGACTTTTGGCGTCGCTGCGTGCCAGCGCCATGCTGACTGACTTTTTGGCTTCGCTGTGGGTAGCGGCCCCGTCAAGCGACTTTTGGCTTCGCGGTGAGCCATGGCCCACAAGCGATCTCTTTTAGCGTCGCCGAGCGAGCGGTCGGCTGGTTAATTTCGCGTCGCGTGAGCCGCGGCTCCGTCAGCGGGCATGGCGATCGGTGGGCGGTAGCTGCGTGCCAGCGGCTCCGTCAGCGACTTTTGGCGTCGCTGTGAGCTTGCGCCTCGTGGCGACTTTTTGCGTCGCTGGCACGCCAGCGGCTCCGTCTAGTCGACTTTTGACGCCACTTTCGCATCGGTCGCGCGAGGCGACTTGGCGTCGAACTGGTATTAGGCACCATGGCCGCTGGCATCCGTTTTCGCTTTCTTCGCGGCCTATGCGCGCTTCATCATCCGAATTCCCATCCTCTGGCCGACTTCCGATACTGCCCGCGCTGTGGCTCCGTATGACGTCTGCGCACACGACGAAAAAGTCGATCTGCTGCCGCATGCGGCTTCGACGATTATTATAATCCGGCGGCAGCTACGGCTGCCCTCATCCTCAACGACCGCGGCGAGCACTCGTCTGCCGTCGTGCATAACGATCCCGCGCAAAAGTGCGCTCGACTTGCCTGGCGGATTTTGCGACGTCGGCGGGACGGGCCGAGGAGGGCACGTAGTTCGTGAGGTGGCCAGCGAACGGGCTGCGTCGTCCTTCGCGCTGATTTTCTCTTCTCGCTACCGAACGACTACCTCTTTGGCGGGTTTGCCGCGGCTACGGTCGACATGTTTTCCGTTGCCGCGTGGCTGATGCGACGAGGCTCAGCCGTAGCGCACGATGATGCGTCGGAACGACTATGGATACCGCTCGATGCACCCCGCTGAAGCCTTCGGACTGGCCCATCCAGCGGGGCGTTCGTCGCTGGACGGCGCGTCATCTGCCGCTCGATAGTCGCAGCGGTATGGACGCTTTTCCCGGCTACGAGAAGCTGATGCTGCTCGCATAAAACAAATCGGGCCGGGTGATCTTTCTCGATCGCTCTGCCCGATTTTATTTCCCAGCGCATGCGCTTGCTGCTCTTGATAGCGCAAAACCTGTTTGAGACCTTTGACGCCCCGTAGGTTACGGATGGCTGTCTCGTCGCCGCCGTTCAGCTGCCCGGCGATACCACTGATGGCTCGGCTTCGTTGGACGGACGCTGCCGGCCTGAGGCGTAGATCACGCCGAGGTTATTCTTACAACGCATATTATCGCGATCGGCTGCGAGAAGTGGTACCGCTGATGGCCTTTCGGTGTCCTGCGGTACGCCGCGGCCGGAGAGGTAGTGGATTGCCCAGATTGTGAGCGCCATCGCGTGATTTTGGGCAGCCGCTCGCGGTACCAGCGCACGGCCTCAGCGTCGTTTTGCGGCGGAGTTCGCGCCCCGTGTCGTAGAGATAGCCGAGCTTGTTTTGCGCTTTTTGGCGTCGCCGCTCTGCCGCGTCGCGCAATTGCCGAATAGTGTTCCGGCTCTCCGGTTCGTTGAGTGAGTGAGAATCGTCGATCCGGCGGTCGGTTTCTGCGACTTCTCAGCGGGGCGATTGGCCGAGGACCGACGGGCGAAAGGCAGGTGAGCAGGATCGGCTGTGGTGGTGGGGACGGTTCAGCGGGGGACGGGTGAGGATCGGCCGGCGGTGAGGAGGATCAGAGGAGGCAGGCGTGGTGTCGGTCAATGGTCGGGGAGGAGGCGGCGTGTGATTGCTGTCTTTGGTGAAGAGGCGCAGGGCGGCTGCCAACGTTGGCCGGGTACGAAGCTGCGCGCTGAGATCTCCTCCGTCACGGTGCTCGGCATCCATCAGCTCCAGCCCAAAAGAGGTCTGCAGGCGTATACCGTGGAGGGCACGTTCGGTGCAGAAGCCACGCAGGCAAAAGATAGTTGCAGCCCTGAAGTCCTGGTGCGGATCGTGTCCGTCGATGTGCACGGACGAGATGCCTACGTCTGAGATCTGGATAAAATGTGCTAGCGTGAAGCTCAGGGTCGGAGGCTACGTCTTCAGCCTGGAGCTCGTCGATGTATTTGCAGATGGTGCGAGTTCAAGCGCCCGGGGAAGAAGGCGCGAGCGTCGCGGCGCGGCGCTCGAGGCAGCGTGGGTAGGGTCGATCAGTGTGATGGCTTGACAGACGTGATCTGGCAGACCGCGCTCGCGAGCAGGTCGTGATAAACCATCGCGCTGAGTCCCACGCCGCAACCGTAGTCGATCGGTTCGACGTCGCTGAGTAAACGCCTGGCAGGTGCGAATAAGCTCTGCGGAGGCGGGCCTCACGCATGGCCCGAAGGCATATGTGGAGCGCAGAGGCGTGGCTCGCTGGTCAGTTGGCTGCCGTCCGCAGGTCTCGGCGGGAGATTGTCTCGATCGGCCTCGGGCAGGTCGGTGATAAAAGCGATCGAGAGCGCCCTCACTGATGCACGTAGGTGGGGCATTGATCCGATCAGGAACGAATAACTGTGTCACTTTCAATCATGCGTGTATGGATAGTGGAAAAGAGCTTGAGGCGAGGGGGATGATCAGCGGCGCCCTGCCTTGCGCCCGTCGTAGTATTTATCGTGAGTTGACCCAGAGTTACCCGATTTTGAGGACTGCTAGGAAGGCCTTTTGTACTTCCACGGTTCCGATCTGTCTTCATGCGTTTCTTACCCTCTTAGCTCTCGAGGAGCTTTTCGCTTGCGTGAAACATCGCCTCCATGGCATCGGGCGGTAACATCCTGCGGACGGCGCTGATCGTTTCTCCGAGCGATAATTCGCACCGATGGCCTGTGTACGATGTCAAACTGTTGGCGGGGAATGAGCTCCTTGAGCTTCTCGCACATCCGTCGGCCATCAGACGCTGTTGTCGATGGCGGAGCGTGCAGGCATCTACCGGCCGCCGCTGAGCAGAATATCGAGTTTGACGAGCCTCCCCGCGGTAACCGCGGTGGTAGTCGAAAGAGGCATATCCCTTGGATGCTCTCAGTTTGTCGTAGAAGTCGATCACGATCTCGCCGGAGGAGGTCAGAAGAGTTCGATACGGTTTCTGTGATGTAATCCTGCTTATTAAGCAGCCGCGCTACCCAAACAGAGGTAATGCGATGGGTCCCGATGAAAGTGCTCGGTGATGATCGAGGCGCGATGAAGGCCCGTCGATGGATCGATGGCGGTAGGGTCAGGAGGCCTGGGTTGCACTTGCGCACACGCTGCGATCGTACACCCTGTGTGCGTTCGCACCGGTGATCACGCCATCCGAACCTGCGTTCGAGACGTTCCCTGCACGATCTCCATGCAAGAGCCCGAGGAAGCCTACATCGGAAGCCGAACCCGAGGGCCCGGAGCTTTCGGGCTGGAAGGTCAGGAGGCGTCGTTGAGCTGGAGCTTCTCGAGCGAGGCACGCAGGTTTTCAAAGTCCTCCCGACGCGATGGGGTAGAGCACCGGCAAGATTCATCGGCTTGAATTTCTTTGGAAACCCTTTCGATACACGTTCATCTGGCGGGGCGGGCTACGTGGGTGATGCGTGAAATCGCCGACTCGCACCTCTTTCGAGGTCTTAATGCCCGAGATGATGCATAGCACTACATCGTCGGTACGGACCTCCTCGCGCAGGCTCATCTCTCGAGCTCAGGGCGCCCACCCTCGTCGGCGTGCGCATCGCGACCGGCGGCCATGCTGACCATGTGACGCCGCGCCGAATCACCCCGTTTACACCACCTTGAAATGAGGCGATAATTCCCAGGAAGGGGTTAGAGACCGAGCCGAAGATGAGGCATTGCAGCGGCGCGTCGGGGATCACCCTGCGGGATCCGATCGACCACGGCAGTTCAGCACTTTCCGCCACGCCCAAGCCTCGTCTTTCCGCTGGCACGAAGGATGGACCTCGCGGGGACACGATGAGTTCAATGATTTGCCTTCAATCCTCAGGTTTTGGCGCCTCGAGGTCGACTTTGTTGATCACCGGGATGATCTCGGAGGTCATTTTCGATGGCCATGTAGAGGGTTTGAGATTGTCTGGGCCTGAATGCCTTGTGCGGCGTCGACCACCAGTAGTACGCCTCGCAGGCGGCAATGAACGCGATACTTCATACGAGAAATCGACATGCCCGGGCGTGTCGATCTGATTCGGCACCCACTCTCGCCCCGATATGCATAGTCCATTTGGATCGCATGGCTCTGATGGTGATTCCGCGCTGCGTTCGAGATCCACATTGTCGAGCACCTGAGCTTGCATGTCTCTTGATACCGTCTTGGTGTACTCGAAACGATCTGTCGGCGAGGGTACTTTTTCCCGTGGTCGATGGGCGATGATGCAGAAGTTGCGTATGTGGTTCATATTGTGAAATGTTCGCTTGAGGGGATGATTTCGCCCGCAAAAGCAAAGATAGGATACGGATTAGTTGCATTTCGGCCTCCTTCCGTCGCATGCCCCAAAAGTGTCGCTGAACGCAGGTCGTCCCTCTGTGCAGGCCTCGAAAGTCCGACGGACGCCGTCGCTCATTACTGCGTGAGTTCGATGTAAGAATAACGCCAGCAGAGAGTTCCTGCGGAGTCACACGATGCCAAAAACGTTTTTGGAAATGCTTGCACCGCCGGTAAGCATTCAAAAGCACTAGCTGCTACGCGCGCTAAAGACATTCTCTCAGGGTTGGGGTCCATTCGTCGAACTCACGTTATTATAAAAGCGAGGCAGTACGTTCCTATATTTCTCCGATACGCATGCGCCCCAAACAGCAAAAACGCAGCTTTCAAAACGTGTTACCGAGAATGCGGATTCATCTCCCTCGATTTATGCGACTGAAGAATACAGTGTAGTTCGGGCTTGTACACCTGCAGGCTATTGCGAAAAATGGAGTGGCGAAATGAGTGGAACGAGAAAAACAGCCGCGAAAGGGCAGTGCAGTTATGGGGGCGATATTTTGAGGCGATGAGGACGGGCTTAGCGTGTCGGTGGTGCGAGGAGGCCGTCGAGCGGGGCGTGCGTGATCCGTTATAGCGACTGGACGATGGAGATCAATCGCACCGAGGTCAACCGGGCAATTTGTCGGAGAGGAAACGATGGCGGTCGAAGAAGTAAATGCGCCGTGGCGGTACGATCCGGCGTGGGAGGGGATGGCGCTCGACGATGATCCGCCAGATGTCCGCCTCGCCGCGCCACTTCGCTCAGCTGTCAGTCCAGCCGCGAGCGTGGTCTGCGGAGATCGGGCAGGCACGGGCAGCACAGCATAGCGGAGGGCGCCTCGTAGATCATCCGGTCGACGAGTGACGCTCATTGCCTCGAAGGGAAATCGGACATCAGATAGGCGCCACGCGTCCGGAGCCACGTATTCGGGAGCCATCTCCAGGGCGCACATAGGGCGCGAAGAAGTCGGCGTAGAGCGGATAGGTCGGCGCCGAGGTATTTGTCGATAGAAATAGAGAGGCTGTCGCCCACGAGCACATTTTGGTAGAGACCGGAGACATGCAGGCAGAGGTGCGGGCCTGACGGAGCGCAGGCAGATCGCCTCTAAACGGGTGGAAGGCCTGGCGCCGAGTGTGTGACTGAGTGTCGACGGCCGGGTCGTTGGGTATCGCTCGAGGGCGTCGGCACAGAGCCGGTGAGTGGCCTCATGTAGTAGTCGGAGGCCCTGCGAAAGCAGTTATGTCGGCGTCTCGGGCGCTCGAAGAGGGCCAGGGAGGATGCGGAGCATTTCGGCAGGCGCGGAGTAGACCGTCGCGCAGGGTGGTCGCACGTGCCGTCGGCATCCACATAGGCGAAGGATCGCGATCAAAGCGAGCGATGGGGCAGGATCGGCGGTTGAATCCCACGTCGGGCCGAAGCGGAGCGGCACTGACGAGGTGAGGAGGCAGGATGAGAAAGTGAGAAAAAGGAGGGGTTTACGGCGGCATTTTCTTTACTGGGACCGTGATACGGAGGTGAGATCGAAGAAGATCATTTTCGGTTGCCGTTTTGAGCGATGTGACGCTCGGCGTCGGCCAGCCGGCGGCGAAATCGAACATTCCGCTCGCTGACATAGGCGAGTAGCGGGCGGAGAAGACGGCCCTCGTCCGGCGGAGGTAATTGAGTCGTTTTGAACGGAATCGGCGGACGAAATTTCCTAACGAGGTGTTGGCAATAGGCCGAAAAGCGCGCTGCTGCTCGCGAGAGGGCGGCAGCTTCGTCGGCGGTCTGCTTCATGGCGCGGACGTCGCGTTTCCAGGCGTTGCGCATGATGCGAATGAAAAAGTCGAGGAAAAGACGCTCCCGCTCGTCGCACCCGCTGATGCAGCCGCAGCGACAGATCGCCGCGGCGAGGTGGGGCTGTGGCGAGCGGAGTCGGGGATAGCCTGTTGCGCTCTGCTCTAAAGGCGCGGGCGAGCGTCGGCCTCGATGGGTTGGACGTCAGCCTTTGGGTGCGCGAAAGGATCGTGCCGAGGATCAAGTCTGGTGCGTCGGAGACCATGAGGATCACGGTGCGTGCCGGGGGTCTCTCGATGAGCCGAGAACGCGGCCAGCGCATGCGGCGTGCATGCGTCGAGCATCCAGACGATCAGCACGCGGTATGGGCCTCGTAGATCCGGAGGCTCGTCTGCGGATCATCTGGTCAGCCTCTCCTCTGCGCAGATTAGGCTTGCTTGCCGGCGGTCTCCATCCTGTCGGAGCCACCTCGTCGAGGTCAAAATAGGTGTGCTCGCGAGCATTTCGCGCCATCACCGAGGTAATCGTCGCAGACGGTCCGCTTCTCTTTGTCAGCGACAAATGGGGAAGACGAAGCGCAAATCAGGGTGTGCAGGCGCATCATGCTGGCGGACAGGAATGGCATTTCCGCAGGCGTCCGTGTCGCACCGGTCGAGCAATTCAGATAGCGGGCGTAAGCGAGGCTACAGCGGAAAGGTGCCGCATGTGCGTCCGTAGAGAGAGGCGGGCATGATGATGCCTCGGCGCGCTGTGTCCGTGAGCGCGCCTTGAGGTCATCTTGCCCAGCAATGTTGTGGAAAATACATGAGGAACTAAAATCTACATGCTGAAAACGAAAACGAGGGCGTAGAGTTGTGGTGCCCTGATTTTCTGAGCGAGAAACTCGATAGAGGCGTGGTGGGTAAAACATGCGTCCCCGGATGAGCGTCCCCATTTTCACAGTTCGATTAATCTTAATAGATCTCCTTTGCTACGCGGCGGATGCTGTCGAGGCCATGAGGGTGTAGAAATGGATGCTGGGCACGCCGTGCCACCAGGTCGCGACACTGGGCTGTGCACCACTCTACGCCGACTCTCGGCCTCCTCGTCGGTCCCGGCAACGGCCGGGCGCGGCGGCAAACTCGGGCGGGAAGGTGCAGTGGAAGATGCGGAATGACCTCCAACTGGTCGCGCAGCACGATCGGCTTGATGCCCGATGATGGGCACCGTGACGCCCTCCGCCCGCATGCGATCGACGAAGGCGTACATTCGCATTGTCGAAGAACATCTGCGTAACGAGAGCACTCCGCGCCCTGCTCCACCTTCAATCTTGGCGTATCGGACGTCGTCGTCCATCGACCGGGCGTCCGTGCATCTCGGGGTAGCAGGCCATGCCGTATGAGAAGGGCGTCTCGATGTCCGTGATCGGCGAGCCGTCCAGGGCGATCCTGCGGTTGAAATTGTTGACCTGCACCTGTAGATCGGTGGCGGTGATCGTGATAGAGCTCGGCGTTGTCCGGCTCGTGGAGCCGCTTGACGTCGCCGCGGAGCAGGAGCAGGTTGTTTACGCCCAGGAAGTTCAGGTCGATCAGGCCATACTCGTCTCATCCTGGTAGCCCTTGCAGACGAGGTGGCACGGCTGCGATGCCGTAGCGGTTCTGCATGGCCGAGGCGATGGCGACTGATCCGGGCGCTTGCGCAGGTTGACGGTGCGCACCATGCCGTCCGTGCCGCGTACCTCTGATGGCTTCGCTGTGGTGCGAGGTGATGTTGATGTACTTTGGGGTCGAAGTCGCGCAGCTTTGTCGATGACGCGACAGACGCTCTGGATGCTGCTGCCCTTCAGCGGCGGCAGGATCTCGAACGAGAAGGCCGTGCCTCGCCTCGTTGATTAAACCGATGACCTTTCCAATATAGGGTAGTTATAGGGTGATTTGATCGGGGGACATACATAATACAGAGGTACATTCACCCGCGGCCCTTTCGGCGGACAAAAAGTAGCGAGACTCGTCAAGCGGCGGGCGGGCCGCCTTCCTCCGTCTCTTCTGTTAAAATATAGCAGATCGGGACATTGACAGCAGTCAGAGGCATGCATCCCCGGATTCTGTCCTCTGACAGCTGTCAATGAATGAATCCCTCGAGTTTTGGCCGTTGCATTGTCAACGTCAGAAACGACCACGGGATTTTGTAGCTTTGACTGTTGTCGAGGCAGAATCCTCGAGTTTTTGAGGCTTTGACTAACCGTCAACGCCAAAACCTCGGGGCATGCCTCTGACTCATGCTCTTTTTCTTTCGCTATCCGACTTATTTGTACCGCGGTCAGGTGGGCGCAAAAGCAGATGCCCCGGGAACCAGACTCGATCAATAACCAACGATATAATCCCGCTTCAGTCCTCCAGCGTCACGGTGGCGTCACGACTTCGCCACCGGGGCGGGTGATGTTTAGTGACCGTGACGCGTAGGTCGGTCAGGTCAGACCGATAGGCGTGCAGGGCGCGGTGGATGCGTCCGGCCACATGCTCGATCAGGCGCGAGGACGGGCCATCCGGCCTGCACTCGGTCGTATATTTTCGGCATAGCTTGACCGTGTCCGACAGCTCGTCCGTCTCCGTGGACGCGAGCGAAGGCAGGGCAAAAGCGACGTCGACCGTGTGGTAGCCGCCGATCACCGTTTTCGCTCAAAGACGCCGCATGATGGGCGTAGAAATTTCATGCCGCGTAGGGCGATTTTTTCCGTTCATAATTCTAAGTGATGTTAGCGGCACCGTGATGTCCACCCGGGTGATGATGGGGCTCGCCCTCGGTCGTTTCGATACCATCGACCTCTGCCGGGGTGTCTGATGCAGCGGCATTGCGCTCGTCTGTTCTGTTCTGCTTTCGTCGCCGGGAAATGTGTCTGTCGCGAAAACCAAACATAAAAATCATGGTACGAACAAAAACGAAGAGATACCGCTGAGCAGCGGTGGATGCACAATGCTGGCCGCGGGAACGGTCGTAACGGTAGCGTGGCCTCGGAATCGGACTTCCGGTTGGATGGACGTATCGAGGGCGACATCACCATTGCAAGGGCAAGATCGTCATCGGCCCCACGGGTAGCATAGTCGGTAAACATCATCTCCGACAATGCTGAGATCTGGGCGATGTGAAGCGCTCGATCCGTATCAAGGAGAAGCTGGCCTTCGTCGACCGCCATCATCAAGGGTGACATCTTCACGCAAACGCTGGAGATCGAGCCGGTGCTCACTTCAACGGTACGTGCACGATCGTCAGGCAAGGGTGGACGATCCGCGTACACAGGGCAACAACAAGTCGAACGTCACGCCGCTCAATAAGAGTAGCCCTCCACATCTTTCATTCGTTTCACACACAATCGCCTTCAATCGGTGCGGTTGTCTCTCGGAGCATCGCACCGATTTTTGTTGAATGCCTCGCTCCGAGTGCTCCTCAGGCGTGAGGTGCATGCGGCAACGCCAGTAATGATCCGGGTCGGCGGGGATATTGATCCGCTCGCGGGTCGGGTCTGGTGCGCATGACTACCATCTATTGCCAGCCAGTCCTGGAGAGGAGGACGGTGAGGATGGGGCCGCCTGAAGGTGGTCGCGTGAACGATACACTCAGCGGCTTCGGGCGTAGCTTCTTCATTGTGTGGTAGAGCAGGAGAGGGCGTGCATATAACGGTGGGTGCGTTCGGCATCCTCTTGCCACCAAAGGCGCGGCAGGCGCCATGTCGTGCGTGGAGGTGGTGCAGACAGAGAGGTAGGGTGCGCAGTGGAGGTCGGTGAACTCCACGCCGTCAGATCTGGAGATGCGCCCCAGTTCAAGACTAAGGATGCGTAGGCGATCCGTGACTTCGATGCACCGAATCGATCATACTGAGATCTTCGCCACGAGACAAGCATATCGGTGGAAGCCGTCAGGTGGAGGCGACGGAGGGCCGTGTCACGCCAAAAGTCGTGGTGGCGGACGAAGAAAAAGTCGGCACAGAGTCGGTCGAAGGCGATACGATGGGCCTCGGTCAGTGTGTGGTAACGTAGTGAGCGATCGGCCGAAATACGCGGATGGTAGTGGCCAAGCGTGTAGGGATCTTCCACGAAGAGCACCTCCTCGGTGAGACGGTAGAGGCATCGCGCAGACCGATGTCGTTGGTGTTCTGAAAACAGTGCGGCGATCTTTTTGTTGGGTGTCACAAAGCGGCGTTCGAGCCAGATACGCGTCATCGATAGCGGTAAGAAAACGTGCCAACACTTTCGTCCGACTTATCACCGAATACTTCGGCGAGGCATTCGCGTCGGATCATGGGGCGGGTGTACCGCACATCGAAGCAGCAAAGGCTCGATCCGTCCGGGGTGAGTGGCAGGGGCTGGACGGAGTGATCCGCAGAGGCCGTACATAGTCGAGGGTACCTCCCAAATACGGAAGAAGACCGAGGATATGGTCGATGCGGAAGCAGTCGAAGTATTCGCTGAGCTTACCGAGTCGCGCCTTCCACCATGCGAAACCATCGTCGCTCATCACCTCCCCAATTGCAGGTCGGAAGCCCACTCCCTGCCCCACGGTGGAGAAGTCGTCGGGTGGAGCGCCTGCCTGCTGTTGCGGGTTGAAATATGGTGCGTCGGCACGCGTCCACGCTGGCCCGGTTGACACCGATGGGTAGATGCGCCTGAGGATCACACCTCTACGGCGTGCATAGTCGGATACGTCACCGAACTGCGCGTGCAGGAGGTATTGCCGAGGCTTAGTGGTAACCCACCTCGCCAGACGTCTCCCCACTGTGCATCGAAGAGCGCCCGCACGCCCGGTCGGCATCGTACGTCGCATCGTCGCCCCAGCGGGTGAAGTCGACCGTGTCGTGTAGGTCGCGGTAGTAACAGAGAGACGGCGTAGGCATGAGCCATGTGCGGTTCTCCCCGACAAAACGGCGATAGCCGTCGCTCTGGCAACACCTTCGCTCCCGACTCGCTGAAGTAGGCGCGGCATAGCCAGCTTGCCCTCTAGAACCGCCTCATAATCCATCTCCGGCAACGCGTTCAGTTGGCGTTGCGTACGTTGAAAGACGGCCGATTGATGCGCGTCTTTTAGCGGCTCGAGTCGGTCAGTGAGAGATAGATGGGGTGAAGGGCGTAGACGGAGATGGCGACTATAAGGGTAGGAGTCGCGGTAGGTGTAGGTGGCGGTCGTGTCATTCATCAGCGCACCTGTACGACGGACTGTCCCGTCTCGGCGGCCCAGTCGATGAGGAGTCGCAGGTCGTGCAAGTCGCCTACGCCGAAGCTCGTTTCCGATCGCAGGGAGAAGACAGGGATCACCGTGCCCGCACCCTTCCACTGCGGACGTGCGTCGCGGAAAGGGTGTTTCTGACACGATCACGACTCGGACGCTCGCGGCGCTCGTCCACGTACGGTTAAAAATCAGCCTCCATTGATGGGAGTTGGCCGTCGGCATTGCGGAGGATGAACTTATTCGAACGGGAGGGTGACGTGTCGAAAGTCAAGCAGACCTCCCAATCGGGGAAGTGGGCGTCGCTCATCGGTATGGCCCGCGCGGGATCCCAGTTGCCGAGGCTGTCGCAACTACCGACGATGGCCACGTGCTCATCCTTTCCGACGCGTGGGGCCGGTACGCGTAGGATGAGGCTGCGCGGATGAGTCGCCTTGGTCGGAGATTGTAGCTCGTGCCGGGCAAAGTGTGCGTGGTGAAGGACCGCGGTGTAGAGTGGGCTGTCGTCGGGGATAGTCTGCCAACGGTCATGCAGGGAATTGCAGACAGCGTGAGACGGGTCGAGGCGATACGTGGCGCATCGGTCGCAGGCTCGGCAGACGGTGCGTCTGGCGTCGATGGATTGGCCAAACTGGTCGGCCTCCAGCAGCGACGCGCGGGCACATCGAGCGAGAGAGCGTCCAATGCGCCCGTCGGCGGAGGTCAGCGATAGGCCTGCGGCCGTCGACACCGGCAGCTGTCGCGATGCTCGGCTGTCAAGCTGCGGCGCGCTGAAATCGGTGCCGGGTGAGAAGAGGTGGAAAGTGAGGGTCATAGAAAGATTGTCGCACTCCGTGGCGCCGCAGTTGGCGCAGAGCAGGCAGCCCTCTTGGTAGCCAGCGTCACCTCGCTGCCGCAGTTGGAGCACTCTGTTGTCTCGTGCCGTTCAGGAGGTAGCTCGCTGACGCACGAAGTACGCCGGTTCTTCCACGTGATCGATTCCGTTTGATTCCGGCGTCCATCTCCGCCGCAGCTTGATAACCTGCGTGGTGGGCGTGCCGTAGCGCAGGTTTTGGAATCAGCTTCGCGGCGGTTGTTCGGCTCGAACTTGCGGGCCCTCGAGCGTCGTGAAGCCACGCGTTGGCGAACTGGAAGTCATGTGCGACCATCAGGTCAATAACCGCGGTGATGGGCGCTTTCTCGACGCGTCTTGCGGGCAACGCAGTGCCCTCCTCGTCGTCGGCCAGACGGTGGCAGAGATCTCGTAGGGCGACCGTTGAGCAGGCCCACGAGGCGATCACTTCGCCGTTGTTTTGGAACTTCACCACGTCGGCGTCAAGCTCTGCCGGGCGGGTGGAGACGATCTGCGGGGGAACCATCTTGGTCTCTTCCTTTTCTTCTTGTCTCAGCGGGATGGGTACGCCGGCGCGATCCGTCATGAACAGTGCAGCCTTGCAACCCAGGCGCCGCTGCCTCGACGTAGAGCTGATCTGCAGTGCTCAGGGGCGTCGTTCAGCTCAGGTTGATGTCACAATCAGCCGTTGACTAGCCGAGATATCCGTGTTCATCGTCGTCGGTGGTACGCCGTTGCTATCTATCGTGTCATGCGGTATACTCATCGAAGCGTCGCCGTCTCGTCCTGTATCTATATATTGCATCCGTGTCGTTCGGGAACCGCCTTGCGGGCGGCGTTTATGAACGGGCAGAAGGCAGGCTCGTGCCGGACGTGGTGCGTCATGAGGCTCGTGGTGCCGGTGGGGGCGATGGTGAGGCAGGCGATGTTGCGTCGTGAACTTCGTCGTACCGTTCGTCAAGGCAGCAATACGTAATG
>BNJU01003050.1_pt1 | contig 36959 bp, 40 predicted proteins | sample 8539281 | NCBI WGS metagenome assembly BNJU01 (sample SAMD00202456, study PRJDB9452) | human saliva metagenome | isolation source: human saliva | place: Japan
AGAAATGAAAAAAATACGATGAAATGGAGAAAATAGAAAACAATTTAACCATTAAAAAAATAAAGATAATAAAATTGGAAAAAAAATACAGGTTTTAACAGTAAAAAAATAAAAAAAGATAATTTAAATTTGAAAAAAATAAAAATGATTTTAATAATGAAATTTTTGGAAAAAAATGGAATAAATAAAATAGTTATTGAAAGACGGATTTTTTTCGGGATGGAGATAATTTGGAAAGGATAATTGATGAGCGGGGGCAATACGCAAAAACAGCTGTAAAAGTCTTAAAAACTTACCCTGAAAAAAATGTAACTTTGGTAGAATGTGAACTGTTTACTGGGCGAACGCATCAAATTCGAGTTCATTTAAAATCCATTGGTCATACAATCGTAGGAGACGAACTTTATGGAAACGGCTTAAATAAAGAACTTGGAATAAATAGGCAATTTTTGCACGCTTACATGGTAAAATTTATACATCCTGCAACAAAAAAGGAAGTTGAACTGGAAATACCGATGTTTACAGATATGAAAGAATTTTTAGAAAATAAATCTTTGTAACATTTATCAGCTTAAAATTAGGTTATTTCAGTGTGATAGTTTATAAGCTACTGGAATTGGATTGTGATGGTGAACAACTGGAATGGGCATTTTTATGGGAATGGGTATGTTAGAAAAAAACAAAAAAATATAATATGAATCCCTTCGTCTGAACGAGAAATATTTGATATAAACTCTAAAAATTTTTTTCTATTTAATTATAAAAAAATGAAAGTAAAAAAATTGCTATAAAATCCTTCAAAAACTTATTTACAAATCAAACAATGTTGTTGATTAAAAATATTTAAAAACTTTATTGACAATAATATAAATATATGGTATAACGTAATTGAAGATAAGAATGACGTCAAGCTTTAATTTCAAAAAAAGTTTTTTTAGGAGGTTATTAACATGAAATTTAATAGCTATATTTTAGGATTAAGAGACAAGGCAATTGCAGAAGCATTGAAAAGAAGACATCTGTTAAAAAGAAATATTGATAGTGAAAAAGCGTATGGGAAAAAAACACTTTAGGAAATCCAATATATAACAATTTTAAAGATACATTTATAGTTGAAGATCTTTTTTTGGTCATGATGAATGGGTAAATATAGATGCAAAAAGATAGAAGAGTTTTTGGGAAGAGCGCTTTTATGAAGAATGTCTTGATAATTATTCAGATGTTATGATGCTGACAGACGAAAAAAATCCTCAGAAATATGAATATGTATAGAAAAGGAGATTATAAAAATGGAAGTAAACGAATTATTAGATGAAGCAATAAAGGAATTATCAAATTTGGAAGTAGGTGAAATAATTTTTTTGTTAGAGAACTATTCAAAGGATATGAATGGAACCGAATAGAAAGAAGTACAAGATTACTGCTTGGAACCCTATTTTTTTAAATAAAGTAAAGACGGATTATAAAAAAAGAAATAATACCTTTTGGATAAAACTGTTTCAGGACAGAAAAAAATATAAAATTGTTTCAAAAGTTACACCTAAAAAAATAAACAAAAAGCTAAAAAAATATTCTAATCAATAAAAAAACAGGGCATTATTAAAACGATGTACTAAATTTATAATTTATAAAAATTTAATTTGAACGGTTACAAATTTTTTTATTATCGATATATTGTAAAATAAAATGCAACAAATTTGAAATTAAAAGGAGATCAACTATGGAGAAAAATGAAAATAAATTTATGTCAAAAAGCAAAAAGTTTAGCAGGTGTGTAAAAATTTTTTTGTGTAAACCTCTAAATAATATATGGTAAAATAACTATATAATATTTGGAGGTTTTTTTGTTATAGCTAAAAAGAAAAATTGACAACGAAATTTTTTAAAACACTGATTGAGGATTACAATATTAAAGATACTAATGATATTAAGGATATGCTTAAGGATTTGCTTTCGGGTACTATTCAAACTATGCTTGAAGCTGAAATTGAGCATGAACTGGGGTATGCTAAACATTCTATGAAAGATAAGACTACCTCTAATGCTAGAAATGGACATTCCAAGAAAACTGTTAGAAGTGAGTACGGCAATATTGACTTAGATATTCCTAGAGATAGAAATGCTGAGTTTGAGCCTCAAATCATCCCTAAATATCAAAGAGAAATTACTGGCATTGAAGGGCAGATTCTTCTCTTTATGCTAAAGGAATGAGCAACAGAGATATCGAGGACCATCTTAATAATCTTTATGGAATTGATGTTTCGCCATCTATGATCAGTAAAATTACAGATAAAATTATACCTGAAATTAGGGAATGACAGTCTAGACAGCTTGAGGATGTATATCCAATAGTTTTTATGGACGCCATCCATTACAGTGTAAGAAAAGATGGAGTTGTTGTTAAAAAGGCGGTATATTTAGCTATAGGAATAGATAAGGAAGGAAGAAAGGAGGTTTTAGGATTTTGGATAGGAGAAAATGAATCAAGCAAGTACTGGCTAAATGTTTTAAATGAATTGAAAAACAGAGGAGTTCAGGATATACTAATTATGTCTGTTGACAATTTAAAAGGGTTCAGCGAAGCAATATCTTCAGTGTTTCCAAAGACAGAAATTCAAAAATGTATGGTTCATCAAATTAGAAACAGCATAAGATATATTTCTTACAAAGATGCAAGGGAATTTACATCAGACTTAAAAGAAATGTATAATGCACCAACACTGGAACAGGCAGAGTTTAAACTGGATGAATTAGAAGAAAAATGGGGCAAAAAGTATATGGCGGTAATTAATTCCTGGAGAAGTAACTGGAATGAGTTGACAACATACTTTAAATATGATACAAAGATAAGAAAGCTGATATATACGACAAACCCGATAGAAAGCTTAAACAGACAATTGAGAAAGTATACAAAGACAAAATCACTTTATCCGACAGATGAAGCATTAATGAAATCAATATACCTAAGCTTAAAGGAAGCAACAAAGAAATGGACTGGAAGGATACCAGGCTGGGGAGAAATATATTCTCAGTTAAGTATTTATTTTGAAGGAAGGATTTAAAAACAGGATGATAAAAATACCATCCTGTACCATATATTATATTTTGAGTTTACACAAAATTCTGTACACTCTCTGATAAAACTACCATCCTGTACCATATATTATATTTTTGAGTTTACACAAAAATTCTGTACACTCTCAAAAAGGAGTTTTTAATTATGTTACATAAAGCAATAATAATTTTAAATTTTCTTCTTTTTTTTACATTTTGCCATAACAAAAGTCTAAGTTTTTATTTATACTAAACCCCGTTTAAGCAATAGAATAAATCCATTCACGAAGAGTTATGCTTTTTACTAGTTCATCTGTAAGTAAATTTATAGTGTCGCATAGTCTGTCAACTACAGCTTTTAATGTCCTGAATATCTTATTGCCGAACCCCATCTGTCTTATTTGTTTCCAGATTTGTTCAATGGGGTTCATTTCCGGCGTATATGGTGGTATATGTGTTATTATGATGTTTCCTGAAATTTCTAGATTCTTTGATTTGTGCCATGCTGTCCCATCACAGACTAGAATCATAATATCCTCGTTATAAGTTTTAGATAATTCCTTTAAAAAAATACTCATATTATTGGTATTGCAGTTTGGCATTATTTTTCTGTAACCATGGCGTTTTAAAACTCTGTATATCTGCTCATGCCCAATGCTATGTCCAACTGATTCAATATACGCCTCCTTTATTTCATTTGTGCTTAACAGTTCACCTTTCTTTGCCCGTTCCTCAAACTGCTTCAAAAATTCTTCTTCCTGCTCAAATGTCATATTTCTATGATTTCCACCTTTTGGCTTGTTCATTAGTCCTTGTGTTCCCTGATTTGAAAATATGCTTATCCATTTGCTCACAACTTTTTCATGGACCTCTAAAATTTCAGCTATTTCCTTATTCTTTTTTCCTAAGCCTCTTAATTCTACTGCATGTAGCCTTATGTCTTCACTTTTGTTTTTTATTTTTTTCTAATCATTCTTATCTCATTTGAAATTTCTTCTGTTATTTTATATGCTTTTGCCATTTTTATCACCCTATTACATTATACCACATTATATTCAGTTAGTTTAACGGAGTTTAGTATAAAATAATCGGAGAAGATTATACCAAAGAAAGATTAAAAGAACGCATTACAGAAAGAGAGTATATCAAGACACCTGCCGTCAAAAAACGCATCGGCAATGTTATTGACATGAACACCAATACAAAGGTAAGGAAAAGCAAAGGCTATGAATATTGGGCAACCAAACATAACCTTAATACAATGGCTGAGTCTGTTATCTTCCTTAAAGAACAAGGTATTAAATCCGTTAAGCAACTTGATGAGTATATCCAAAAAGCAGCCGATGAAAGGCAAAATTTACAAGATAAATTCAAGGCTATTGATAAGGAAATGCAGGAGCTTTCTGCCACCATGGAACGAGTTCATGCCATAAAAAATATAGGCAATACTACAAGGAATATAAGGCTAATCCATCTGATAAGGCATTTTTTGAGGAGCACAAAGCTCAGATTACCCTCTACGAAAATGCTCTCTCAGAGCTTAAAAAATTCTATTTCAAGATGCCAAATTCAAGGCATATTTTAGATAAACTTGACAAATTACAAGAAAAAAAGAATACCCTTATTATGCAAGAGTATTCTTCCTCAAAATCTACTATGGACGAGCTTTACCGAATACGAAAGAACTATGGAATTTATATGGGTAAGGAGATGGAGAGATAACTATCTCCTTATTATTTTTAATGTCCTTCTAGTGCAGCTCCATTTAGCCAGCTCTTTAGAGAAACATATTTACTACTATCGCCTTGATCTATAACCCAGAACTCATAAGTACTCTTTCCACTTATTTTTTCATATTCTATGTATGGATAAAGACCTAAATATTCAAGACCTTTAAAAGTACTAGATTCTTCCATTACTGGTAGTATACATGATTTTCCATTTAACATGCCATCTGCTAAACCCAATTCCCATGGACACCATTTTGAATTAACAATATTTCTGGTGGCGATATAAGATAAGCCTTTACAATTAGATATTCTATTTTTAATAACATTAGCCGTTTTAGGCGATACATTATTTCTATCCAAATTTTTTTGTCATCTATCCAATCTACATATACAGAATAACCTGCATTGTTAAATAAATCAATTAGTGTTAGTATCAGTTTTTTTATCTAAAAAAACTATGTGATATAAACAAGTCATATGATTCTTTTTTTGAAAAAAACCGTGTAATTTTCATTTAAAATCCTTGTTTCCGATGCATTACTAATATCTCTTTTTTATAGATTCTCTTCTTAAAAAAATTCATTTGTTAAAATCATATATATTCCTCCTAGAATCTTTTTATCTTTTGACAATTTCCAATAATGCAATCCTAAAGGAGTCAACCTGCATGACTTACTATTCATTGCTGCAAAATACATATGTTCCTCATCGACTGGTTCAATCAAACCAACACTCTCATATAGTTGTAGTTCTTTAAACTTATTAATATTTTCATCTTTTGCATATGGTTCTTTAATTTCAATTTCATACTCTGGATTATTAGTAAATTCAAAAGATGGGTCTAAAGAATATTCACTATCAGGATTTTGAAAATAATCACTTAACTTCCTTAAAACTTCAATAGGAACTTTAGGTTTTATTTTTCTAATCGGAAGAAATCTGGATATATTTGTTTTAAAAAGAGGTCGTTGTTCCCATGCTCCCAACGATTGATCAACAAACGAATATAAACTTGCTGGTGTGATATTTCCGCCAACATCAGCGGCTCCACCCAACAATCCCTGAATTAACAATTCAGTAAATACTCCATGGCCAGTAATTCCATCTTCTACAGCGTATTGATCTCTACTACTGGCAGTCATAATTGTCACACCTTCGCCTAATACTGTTTCATTTGATGAAATGACTCCCAACTCTCCAAATTTGCCAGAAAAACAGCAATCCAATATAACAACTTTGTTTTTACTTTTTGACTGTTTTAATAAAGCCAAGATATCCGACATTGATACTCCCATATCTCTGCCTTTAAAATCAGGTGTAACTATCTTCCCCGTAACTTCATCTGTTCCATGACCTGAAAAGTAAAACAATGAGATATCAGAATCACCTTCACAAAAAAGAGCATTTAGCAGATCCAAAAGCTTATCCTTTGTCTGTATATTTGGAGCAAACTTAACTTCAAAATTCGGAGAGCCATCTCCATTTGTTTCAAGTAAGTTTTTTATTTCTTCCGCATCATTTACACATCCATTTAAAGGGCAACCCGGATAATCATCAATACCAACAACGAGTGCTTTTCTACTCATCCTAAAACCTCTCTTTCATTATATATTATCAATCCACTTTGAAATATTTGGCCATGTCCAGTCCATTAGTCTAATATATCCGCATTCACTTGGAATGGTAACTCCAGAGTGACTATCATTTCCGTATATTCCAACTATTGGAATATTTTCATCTTTTGCACACTTCATTTCCCAAATTTGTCCATCTGCATTTTTTGCGTTCTTTGTGACTATTGATATCACACCGTCACAGCCTTTTATTCTTGTCCTACAATTTGTTTTCCACTGTGAATCCCATGGTTTTTTAACTGACATATCCACAAATTCAAAGGGGCTATTTTCATTTTTCGCTTGTCCTTTTAAAAAATCTCTTAAATGTTTATCCTCAATTGCAAAACTAATAAAAATTCTTTTCATAATTATTTGACCTCCTTAATGTCATTAATTTCTATAATATCTTCAATATTACATTCTAAAAGCGTTACAAATTCTAAGCAAAACATCTGTGGTAACATTCTATCCATTCTTTATCTTATAAAATGTACTTTTACTGATATTTGCCTTCTCCATCAATTCATTATTAGTCATATCCAAATCTATAAGTTTTTTTAAACAACTTCTTATAACTGAAAGTTCTCATCCTTTTTTTCCTCCATTCATCAAAAATATAGAGTAATAATATTATATCACACTTTTTCTGTTTTTACATCAATATATTCTCTTTTCCAATACTATAGTATGTAAAAAGCCGAATAGAAATTCAGCTGATTTTTTTGTATAATATATTCATGACATACATTATACAAGATAAACTGAAATATATTTTCAGTAACAACAATATTTTACTAAATTCCTTAAAATTTTTGCAAGAAAAAAATAATATCGGCGACAGTCACCTTGAATATATTAAGCTTTCTATTGATAAATTTCTTGCCTGCAGGGATATTTCAAAAGGTTTTGTCAAGTTCAAATGTCCTCACTGTCCTGTTACACACCTGTTCCCTATTACTTGCAAGTCTAAGCTCTGTCCTTCTTGCGGTTACAGGTATTCTATGACATGGACTGAAAAGATTCAAAAGCATATTCTCAATATTGAACACCGCCATGTCCTTTTTACTATCCCTCAAGAATGTAGAAAGTTCTTCTTTTATGACAGATCCCTTCTGTCAAAACTTTCTGCCGCTGTTAACCAGGTATTCAAGTTCATCTTTCACAATATCAGCATGAAAAGAAAAAGAAAAAACAAAATTTCTGAACATTCCAGATATTACTTTACTGATTCCGATATTGTACATTACGGTCTCATTTCTGTCATTCATACTTTTGGCAGAGACCTGAAATGGAACCCTCATATTCATGCCATTGTTTCATTAGGAGGATTCAATAAAAATCTTAAGTTCAAGAAAATGAGATACTTCAACGTTGACACTATTGCCGGGCAATGGAAATACCACGTCCTTAAAATTATTGAAAACGGCAGCTATCCCAGCAGGAAGATTGAGAAAGCCGCTAAAAATACTGATACAAAGCTTTACAAGGAAAACAAAAGGTTTTTCTTTAACGTTGGCAATGGTGATATTAACAGCACAAAAGGTATTATCAAATATCTTGGACGATACCTTGCACGTTCTCCCATTGCTGAATACAAGATTACTGGCATTACTGACAAGGAGGTTACTTTCTTTTTTAATGACCTGGCTAATGATAAAAAGAAAACTTACATTACTATGTCTTCTGAGAAATTTATTTCCCATATTTTAATTCATCTGCCCCCTAAGAACTTTAAGATGGTAAACCGCTACGGATTTTATTCAAGGCATATTTCTGACAGGCTTAAAGAAGCAATTGATGCTTTCAGGAAAAACATTGCCGTGTCAAGATATTCATTTTATCAAAGGCAGATGTACAAGACTTTTGGGAGGAATCCTTTTTACTGTCCAGTATGCAAGGTTAAAATGATTGTATGGGAATTTTATCATTACAGATATCCACCACTCAAAAAAATACTATTAATATTTTATTAATCCAACTAGGTTGGATATTTTTTTCGTAGACATTTATATATTTATTTGACAAAAAGAGGAAAAAGAGGCTGACGCCTCTTTTAAAAATTTATCAAATATATCAGTAAATGCCTAAAAAAATATGAATTTAATTTCCTTAAAATTTAAAAAAATTCTTATTAACATTTGAATAATACCACCATCTAAAAATTTTTTTGTTCCTTTATTCATTACCTTTATTATACTTGAGTTTTTTTATTATCAATATCTTCTAAAAATATTTTCAATATTTTTTTATTGTTTTTCCTTTAAGTATATATAAAATGAAAAAAATGTCTTCTGTTTCTTGTTCATCAAACATTATAAATAGTATGGCAACAACTGTAGTTGGTATTATATAAATAAAAAAATTCTAAAATTATTTTTTTATTATTATTCGTACATCATTAGTATATTCTTCTTTTTAATGAAAAAAATTTAATTAATTTATCTATTATACATTTATAGCATTCAATCATTAATTCTTCTGCTTTTTGTTTAAAAAAACAAATTGTGTTAAAATAAAAAAATTATTAAAGGAGTTATCAAAATAAATGTGCTAGCTATTATTTTTATACCAATATAACTTAGTTTTTTTTCTTTTTCCTAAATAATCATACTATAATTTCTCTAATTCCTTTTTTTTATTCAAAACTTCTCCTTTCCAACAAACAAACAACCTCCAAATGGCTCGAGTGGATAGCAAGAATGTCAAATCTCACTTTGTCGTATTCGGAAACATATCAACTGCCATTTTAGCCCATTTGACCGTATGTGGAAACATTTCAATAAGGATTTTGCCCTGTTTTTTTACAATTTGGTCGTTTGTGGGAACATATCTACTATTTCTTTAACATCATATTGTGGCTAACTGCAAATTGAAGCTAGATAAAATTCAGAGGCAATTCTTGTTTTCTTTTCTTATAACATTTTCCAGGGACTTAACTATATTTTCCCTATTACAGTCATAAAAAAATTTGATGCATTAAAAATATTACATTCTAATACATAGTATCGATTTTTGACCTTAGCTACATCCATTACCCAGGCAACTGGCGCCTTTATTCCACTACATGCTTTTGTACAAGATTCAACCAATTTCTCCGGTACATCAGTTTCAGAGACATCTCTTTTACCGTTTTTCAAATACCTGCATATCGAAACCACTTCATTGTTAACTATAACACTTCTCCATTCTTTTTTTCTATTTCTTGAACCGGAGATACGCATAAACATTTCTTTTCCATACTTAGAACAAGACCGGCATATGTACAAAAATCTCATCTACCTTTATTTTTATCCATCACCTGACCGTCAAAGCACTTTATATCCAAAAGAGGTCTTACAAAGAACTCTTGTTTTTCGCTAATAATCGTATCTAATTTTTTTCTTGTTACCACAGCTGTATGAAAATTAAGATAATCATCCTTCCATATACTCATATAAGTATCTACCCTAAAAAAACAAGTAGATTCAAAAAAATTCCATTAATTAATTTGATGTTCTTTTTGCCTCTAGCAAAAAAATCATCTCCCCTATTACTATAGGAAAATCTGCCTCATTTATATCAATCGTGCTCAGTTCTTCTTTACGTTTTATTATATATCTTGAATCTAATTTTTCGATTGCTTGTGCTAACGCAACCCAATTATAATGTTTTCCATTCGAATATTGAATAATCCATAGAAATTTCACAACACACTCCTCTTTCATTATTATGAAACACCTATTGAGATTTATCATCTCAATAGGTGCCTCTTTTCAAACAGTCCAGAAATTAATGCTCATGGCAATGTTCATGACAATGCTCATGGCAAGACATTTCTGCTACATTTTTAACGATATTCGTTAACTTTGTAGTATTCTTTTTTTCTTTTACAACCTTCATGATTTTCCTCCTTCCAATAATTAATTATGATCAACGCCTATTAAAGACATTAAACATCACTCCCAATTCAAGAACCGCAAGTAATTATATAAATAAAAATTTTTTAATTAATTTTCTTATTTGACTTCCATCTGTCTTCAATTTGAAGCTTAAGTTTATTCCAATAGCGAATCCATGTAGGCTTGAACTTTAAGTTGCTCTTGAGTTTTTATTCTGTACTTCATCATATGGCATACATACTCATTTTTTCCTAATTGGGGCTTAGCTACACATCCACCTTGGCATAAAGGTAGTACTTCGCACTTCTTACATTTGTCACTCACAGTGCCATCATACCAAGAATTTACTTTTTCAGTTACAATTACGCCTTCAAATACATCGCCTATTGAATACTCTTCGCGGCATAGTAAATGCTGACATTGGTATATTAACCCTTTATAGTCTATGGCAACAGTTCCTAATGTTGCACCGTAGCATGGCAAAGATAATTTACGAAAATCAAGTGCATATTTACGATCGTTGTAGTATCCCGTATTATAAAGGAATGTATATAGATTATGCATAACCTGTTCGTATTCTTTTTCTTTAAAATAGAGTTTTTCTTGAATGCTATTAGGCTCCAATGGATAAAAATATATCGTAATATTCTCATTCCATCTCTCTTGCTTTATCAGAAATTCTACCATTTTTTTAATACTTTGTATGTTGCCTTTATCAAAGTTAAATCTTAACGTAATATGAATTCCCCGTCTCGAAAAATCATATATATTATTCACAATTCTTTCCCAAGAATCATTCTGAAGAAAAATGCTTTCTCTTTTCATGTTCTTCCTTAAATCCATCTAATGTTACCTGTATATCCGAAATTCTTAAATCATGTATATTATCTATTATTTTGTCCAAATAATATCCATTTGTCGTAATTTCACAATGATAATCAATTTTGTTCTCATCAGCAAAACGAGTTAGCTCGTTGCTAATTCGAACTATTAAATCTCTACAAAGTAACGGTTCGCCTCCAAACCAGGAAATATACATACGTTTCTTTCCTAATGCTATATTTTTTTATATTCAACAAGAGCTTTTTTTCTGTTCTTTCATCCATATAGCAAGATTTTTCTTGTCTCATTTTCATAACAGTAAAAAAACAATACGCATTGCAATCCATCGTTGGTGCAATCACAAAGCCTACCTCATCGGATGTAAAGGAATACATGCTAATTTTTCTTTCTAATTCAAGGCATGCAATTTCATCAACTTTGTCATTTACGATAATACCCATTTCATATAACTGGCAAAGTAATTCTTTTGAATCTTCCTGAGGCATACTACAGTTGTTCAAAATTTTAAGTTCTTGACTGTCAAGTATACATTCCGAACCAGAAGAGAGTTATGTACCATCCAAGAATCATCGTCAATTTTTTTAATATTCTCGTATACATCGATTTTTTATACTTCATTCACATCACCTCCCTCTATTTTAACAAAAGCAGTGTATCAAAATATTGATTGTTTTTCCAATTATGATAACTCTTTTTTAAATCTTGCAGTTCAGCAAAATTACTGCTTATATCAATATAATCGTCAAAAAAACGATCATCTGCGGTGCAACCACCTTTCTTTTCGCCTATATAAATAAGTATACATTCAGGGTTGACTTTTCTCATTGTTTGCAAAACCTTATATGCTAAGTCACTATTTTGAGGAGGCCAACTCATAATTATAAACCCTACTTCCTTACCATATTTTTTTACTGCTTCAATTGCATCCATACTAATTATATCATGGATCCATGCATGTGTTTTCCAACCTTGGTATTTGCTTGTATCATAATTTATCCAGGACATATCATCTGTTGCAATAACATCAACTCCACAGCTTCGTAACGTAGATGCGTAGCTTCCTAATCCACACATAACTTCTAAAACTTTTTTCCCATTAATAATCTGAGCAAGAATTCTGCAATTTCTTTTTGTCACAACCGAAAAACCCATTCTAAAGACAGCATATTCACGTAAACATTTGTAATTTTCTTCTTCAAATATAAAGCTTGGAACATCCTCCACTACGAAATTATCAAAGTAGGAACAATAACTTTTTAATGTATCCGGTATTTTACAATAATAATTTTCTATTTCTTCCAACTATGCACACCCCCAAACTTTTAAGAAAGCGTTTTTTTCTCAAAATCCATTCAGCTTTTATAACTTCTTCTTTTTCTATTATAGACTGATGGATATCTTATCAACTTTTTCCTGATACTGCATCTTCTATCGTACTTATTTATGATACAATCACACATTATAAAAGTCATAATGTGTTTTTCAATCTATCTTGTAATCATATCGACAGAACACCTAAAAAAATTATATTATATATTCACACAATTTTTTTCTACATGTCCATCTGTTTCATAGCTAAACTACTAAGGATAGTTAAACTAGCAAGTATTATCAAATCGATATCAAAGTATAAGTCACTATACAATAATGAGCAAATACCCCAATATGTAAGCATTGAAATAACTGACACAACTAATATTTGAGTTTTTCCCTTGATAACAGATCCTGCAATGATGCATATCAGCCACATAGCAAATGATATAGCCAAATATATTAATTGATATTTATCAAATGACCATCCATACCCGTAAATAATGCGATTAAAGATATTCATTTCATCTGCCATTGCAGCAATTATAAATTCATATCCAGGAGCATGTCTTGAAACGCAATATATCATCGTAGCAAAACCTACACCACGTAATCCAGTTAAAAATCAATTAAATCCTTGTAGGACGGTTTCAATACTGATATTTGCAATATAGGTGAACCAATTGAACGGCATAATTGTCATAACACTTCCTTTTATGCTTTCAACTGTATCCCACATTCCATAAAGATTGGATATCCCTTTATTACATGCATATGGCATGATCAGAAAACTGATTATTGCCATTACAATAACAGTCACTTTATTTTTTACCATGAAAAATCACCTTCACTCACTGTATTATGCTATCGTGGAACCAAATGGAGTTAACGACAGTCTTGCAATTTTAAAATGTTGCTTACCAAAAGGAATGCCAACTATTGTACAACATAAAATCATACCAATTGTTATTTCAATAATCGCTAATGGTAAACCAGTAATACAAATCCAAAAATAGATTTAACAAAAAAATTCCCTGTTCCTCCCACGGGACTTAAAAACATATTTTTCCAAATGATGACAGACAAAGTGTTCCAATCTTAAAACATTGTTTTTCCAAGCGGAATACCAATAATTGTTATTGTCCAAAAATATTCCTGCAAAATACCAGAATAATCCCATGACCCCACCTCCAGAAAGAAAACCATATTATGTTGCTAATAAAACACATGGACACTCACATCCCTTCTATTAGTTATTAGTCTATGATTTCTTCAGGGAAAAAATATTTCTCATTTGCACCATCATCGAGAAAATCATTACCATTTTCAACAAGAAAATCTTCGATAAAATCATAGTCAAATCTCATTCCTCTTGCTGTAGGATAATCGGATAATTCCCAAATATGAGTTATCTTCATCATACTATCTGGTTGCAACAGGCCACTAATATAAACACCATCGTCCTTAATTCCCCAAGTCGGATCAACATGATAATATTGTCCATCTAATTTTACAAGATTCCACATATGCCCCGTTTTCAAGTCTTCTTTTAAAAATCCACTAACACAAATACATTCAATGTTTGCTTCGTCCATTAAAGTTTTAAATGCCCATGCAAGACCGCTACAAATACCACGAAGTTCGACCAATGGACCATATGCTAAATGTGGAATTGGATCTGATGGTGTTTTTTCCGGATTACTTTCCACTTCATCAAAAGCTCTCTGATCATAACAACATTCTTGTGTTATATAACTCAACGCAAGAAACGGCTTTACAAATTGCGGAACTTTGGCTCTACCAAGTATTTTTTTCCAAATATTCTTTGCAGCAAATATTGCTTTTCCTTGGTATTGTCTAAGTTCCGGTAATGGAAGCACGTAATTATAACCGATTTTGCATAAAGTCATATCTGTCAACTTATCAAATGAACTACTTTGTGTATTCCATCCATTAATACCCTCATAATAACTTAAAAGTTTACTCATTTGCTCAGACAACTTAGAAGCAACCTTATTCATATCTAAAGTAACCAGTTGGATTGGTTTAGGATTTCCTTTTTCTAAGATTGTTGTAGCATCCCATTCTCCTGAATCCACCACAATATCATCCAATGAATCTGGGCAGTCATCTTGATATGTAATAGTCACATCATAATCATACATAATCTGTAAAAGACCTTTTTTCATATATGAATATTGGTAACTTGATAAATATGCCAGCAAACGTGGTTCCTTTTTGAGCGCATTCTTAAATACAGTGCCCAATGAACCAAAACAATGCCGTAATTTCACCTGTGCTTGTTTAGATGACATTGCACTAATCAGAGTATCCTCTGGAGAAGTAATAATTCCCATACCGCACATCACCTCTCAATCTAAATACTTGCTTTGCCACTCCATAATAAAGCGTGAATCATAGCTTTCTATATCATCATATCCATAATCAGCATTATATGTACCATCTCCCTCAAGGATATAGCTAAACGATGTCCAAGAATCATTTACTTGTTTACACAGAGTGTGTAATTCCTTACACAAATCTTCAATATTAATAATGGCATCATCATATCGTTCTGTATCCCATGATAACTTAACCAAATCGGAATAATCATCCTCATCTTTATTCAACACAAAGAATTGAAGATGCGTTACATTAGATATTTCAATAAAATACCCGATCACAACTTTTTTTCCCCAACCATTTTCCAACACAGGCAGGACTGCATTTCCAATTTTTTTGCATTAAGTTGTTCAATGCTTGCTTGTTTTCTCGTATATCTGACATTTTACTTTCCTCCTTCCTGATTATGAATTCGAATTCGTTTGGTTTCATTTCGTGTAAATTCATCATTGTCCGTTATTTTATATTTTACGATGAAATCTGTTGGACGGGTAGAGTCCCCAAAATATCTACATTGGATTTTTACATCAACCGTACTACCTTTATTAAGTTCTGCAGCCCAATCGTCTTCTAATTTTTTATATTCAACACCATTAACATGACTGTCCATCGGAACTAAATTATCAACTTTTTCAGACCCACCAAACCTTCTACCAATTAGATGTCCACCCTCATCATTTTCCAAACGATATTCTCCACCAGCTCGAATTTGATGTGCTGTATTTCTCTTTCCATCCTCTAATCTAAGTGTTCCTTCACATCTTGTAATTCGCCCAAGTTTATCAGTCTCATAACTATATCCATTTGCATCATAATTTTCATTCGGCTTTAAAGTATATGTAGAAGCAAAATGTTCTTTTTCTGACTGCCTGCGTTCAGATTCAGATTCAATCAGTTCCTCTGAATCTTCTAAAATATCCTCTTCTGGATTATGCTTTATCATTCATATCACTTCCTTCCACCAGCACTTGTGCTAAAATAATTGACGGATTTCAGATAATTATACGCATTGGCATAACGCTCATCAGCTGTATATCTAATACCATAACGCTTAAGAATACCATCGTATATTTCCCAAAAATACTCTGCTTTTGAAGCATCTAATGGCCATCTGTATGCTCTTGCAGGATCACATTCTTCCGGCATATACAAATACCTTAAAACACCACTTCGCAATTCTTTTTCCCATTTTAATACAGCTCGTACTTCTTTCGCTGTTAATGGATCTAGCGTCCTTTTTGTATTAACGCCAGATAATGTGAATATTTTCATAACACTTTCCAAACGCACAAATTGAGACACAAAATCAAAAAATTCACGTCTCAATTCTTTCAGCCGTTTTCCTTTAATTAATACATCATTATTTTCCAAGAATACCTGTACTTCATCTAATAATTCCTGCTGTTTTGATTCTGGTAGTATCGGTTTAATTGCACTAACTCCCTTACACAAGAGATTCAATAATTCCTGTACATCATCATATATACTAAAAAAATTACCCTCTTGGATATCTTGATATATTAACTGAACAATTGCGCCTTGAATTTTGGTATAAGTTCCATTATCCAAAATCGGAGCACTTTTTAGTCGATATCTTTTATCCCATATGTCTCCCATTCTAGCCAGTAACGTATCCGTCCATCCCGCATGAAAAATAGCAGCAACTCCAATGTCAAGTCTACTCAATTCTCTGATTTGATTTTCGTTCAGACTTAACGCAGCACCAATTTCCTCACAGTCATTTTTAGAAGGAAGTCTCATACATACTTTAATTGCAGTATTTTTTATTGCCGCCTCATCTACTGCACCAGGCGACTGATCTATAATCATAAATCCCTCTCCAGCACTTCGCATTTCAGCAATACATCTGCATAAGCTACCGACTGCAGCACCTTGTACATTTCAGAGTCGACACTAGTTTCCTGCGAACATCTCTTCAAAATATTATGAGCTTCTTCTAAAACTGTCACATGCACAAGATCACTATTAGGACCAGTTGTAACTGTTTTTCGATAATTCTTCAATTTAATAATCAAAATTCCCATTATCAGAGAACGAGTTTCATCAGATCCAATACTACTCAAATCAATTATTGTATTTTTATTAAAAAGAGTTGTATCAGGAATTCCAATACTTCTTCCAAAAATTTGACCTTCAAATCCATTACAGAGCGAAGAAACTCGATTTAATAATGCTCCCTTGTAGTCACCCTTAGTTTGAGCAGAGTACGGAGATTCGTTAATGATTCGTTCAAGAACTTTCACAAGGTCTGAAAATACAGGGAATTTACTTCCTCTATTAATAATTCTTTCAGAATGTTCCAAATCCCATCCATGATCTAGATACACTTGCTCAAACGCTTTTTTCAAAAGTCCCGGCATTGCTCCATACAGTGGCCAACATGCACTAACTACCTGGACAATATTATCCAGATGTTCTCGAATATGGATGCCTGCACTGAATTCAAATGGGTTGATTTGTAACAATCTATATGGAGACTCATCTGCCGTAAATATTAATTCCTGGCAAATCTGCAAATTCAATTTTGTATTCACCTTTTGCTGGTTCGACCACTAAGAATGGAACCTTATTCTCAATGAGTTTTTGGAGCAGATTATATGTAGTATTACTCTTACCCGAACCAGATGAACCACAAATAAACATATGTGAAGCAAAAGTATCCAAGTCAAGAAATGTTTTCGTTTTCTCTTCTTGTCCCATGTGATATATGTTTCCAAATAAAATAGGACGTTTAACTTTTCTTTTCCATTTTTCAGGTATGTTTCTTCCGAATTCAGCCATGCTATCAACAACAATACCGGGAACAGATTTTCGAGGCAAGCCCATAAGAGTAGGAATTTCTTTACCGCTGATCATCATAGCCGGTGTGATTTTTTCTGTTTGATATGGTGTTGTGGTTGTATTTCCGCTACCATCTGTAATCTGTTGAAGCATTGTAAGATTTATTTCTGGATGCTGAAGATTAGAAATATAATCTAGCACATTTTTTCTTTCTTTTGGATTTGTAGCATCCCATTGATTATAATACGCTCTAGGTGCTGCCTGAGAATCACCCGAAAAAAGTGCCGCAAGCGTACTTGTTCCCATTGTTGCCGTTGCTACATCATCCGCAATAATATAACAAGCACTATTCCACATACCAAATGTTTGACTTAAATTAATTCTCTTGATGTGCTCTTCAATTTTTGCAAGCAAATTTTGAACAGCTTTATTATCTCTGTTCACAGTTATCGAACGGTTTGTACCTGTTGTTGTACCTGAACTTTGGCTATCTCCACTTCCATAACTATCTGAAGATGATGTACTAGAACTAGTACCCGTGGATGTTCCGCTTGCTGAAGATGTTCCAGATGATCTTCCCGAACCAGAATTAAAATGAATATCAAATAACTCATATCCATGTCCACTGTTTGAACTTCGCCCCTCAGAAACACTGTTTGTGTGAGAAGTGCCAAATGATTTTGAAACAGATCTACTGATTGAACTATTTACGTTATTAGATATAGAGTAGTTAACAGAATCCGAATCACTCTCTCCGTAAGAAGCCGTTTCTTTTGCATATGGCGATAACGATGTATATATTGCTTCCAAACCTTCTAAGCATCCATCCATTGCATCCGGTGAGACCCGTTGTGATAAAACAACCAAGGTATAACGATGTCCATTCATCGCATCAACAAATTTCATATCCCTGTGCACTAAATTCTTTATCATGCTGACGTTCATCTTCACGCCTGCTAGGTATCATACTTAACGAACGAACTGTTCGACTTGTAGATATTGAACCAACCATTCCACAAGAATCCAAAAGTTTATTTTTGTCAATATCATTCAACTCATCTATTTCACATCCTGGAAATTGTCCCCTAAGATTGTTAGCTAATAATCCTCCTGCAACTTTGCCATCACCGCTAGTATTCGTACATAAATAAAGTCTTGTGGAGTTTCCATCACCCTGAAGAATCAATGCAACGATACCACCAAAACTGTTTAAGGCAGAGTAGACACTAACAAGTTTTTCGAAAGAATTTTCTTCTTCGTTATACATAAGTTTTGTAATCTGATACACTGCAATACCAGTTCTTCCTCCTTGAATAGAATTGAACTTACAGGCTTCACTAGTATACAAACTACCAGTTGGTGCAGGAGACAACATCTCTAGATGTCGACTATTCACATATAAACTTGTAATACGAAGATTATTCTGTAATAGAGATAGCTGAGTCGCATCCATTAACATTTTTTTTGCTTGTCTTTGCTTAGTCCCATCTGGATTTTCGATAGGCATTGAACTTCCAGCTCCTACAGGTTTAGTTCCACCAGATGAACCAGTAGGTCTTCTAGCTGCACGTGAAGCACCACTTGAACTTGAATATGAAGGCATAAAATTTCATCTCCTCTCCACTTATCTACTTCTCCTCAAGACCTTTGCACCAATTTCATTATCTCCTGGATCATCTTCTCCGCTGTCCTCAGTTCCTACTATCTCGTCCAGTTTTTCATTGAATGCTTGTTTTTGTTCATCAGACATTTCATCATATCCATATTTTTCTTTTAATTCTGACCGTAATTTATCACTATCGGATGTTTCTTCAGATGAAGAATCTGTTGTTTCACTTTCTTCAAGTTGTTTTTCAACTTCTGAACACTCCACTACTTTATCTAACTTTTCGTCAAATGCAGCTTTTTTTCTTCATCTGACATCTCATCATATCCATTTTGTTCTCGATATTTCTCTACTACTGCATCATATTCATTACGTGATAACTTCATCTTCTCCATAAAATGTGTCCATCCTTTATTACTATCTTATATACTCGTCATCATCTCTTTCGTGTTCATGAGGATGACCATCTTCAAATTCGCCCTTCTCTGCTTCTTCATCATCAGTGCCATCATTCTTATCTGACTCTTCAGCCTTATCTCCTACAACTGCAACCTCATCTATTTTTGAATCAAAACGTTCTTTCTCTTCATCAGACATTTCATCATAATTATATTTTTTCTCCATATTGGAACGAAATTTATCATACACTTCCTGAGTCACTTTTTTAGGACCTACCATATCAATTCTCCTTCCTATTATCGAAACATTTATCGTTCATCGTCATCGTCTATCTCACGGAATCCACGTCTGCCACGTTCTCGTTCTCGCTCATGTCCTTTGTTAATATCTTCGTTAGGTTCAGTTGGATCGTCATCAGTAGCATCGCTTTTTTTATCAGTCTGATAATGTTCATCAAATTTCTTATCAAATGCAGCTTTCTCTTCAGGACTTCTTGAATCGTAACCATAACGTTTCATAATCCGCACGAATTGCTTCATATTCTTTTTGCGTTAGTTTTTTTGCTTCTGCCATACTTACACCTTTTTTCTGAGAATCACAGCTGCCAGAATACCTACTAACGCTGTGATCCCCAAGTTAATTATTACTTTCTTCCAAATAATCCATCCAAGATACTTCTCAATCCACTCCTTGGAGCTTTTTTAGCAGCATCCTGAAGCATAGTTATAAGCATTTTCTTCAATTGATTCTCATCATAATCAGCTTTTGCAACCTGATCCGGAAGATTAGGTTTGTAATGATTTGGTAACGTTTTTACAAAGTAAGCCTTTAGCATATCTGCAGACTCTTTTACCTGAACTGCTTTTTTCCCTGGAATCTTAATCTTATATTCGTAATAGAATGCCTCACATAAGCTAAGCATTGAATAAGCCAACTGTTTTCCTTTTGAACCATTAAGCACTTCATCAACATAAGCCTTAATATATTCCTGCTTTATTCCGATATCTTGTATATCAAAAAGATGCAGGAAAGCCATGTGAACTTCTGGATCGCGAAAATCTGCAGCAGTTTGAGCCAAGTTTTCAAAATATTGACTCCTTAAATAGTTATCTGGTATCTCTAATTTCAAATCAGAAAATTCATACATTGTTGATAAAACTTTTTCTGCTTTGCGCTCACGTTTCATATTTTTACGCAAATCATAAAGTGCCGCACTTTGAGACATCTCCCCAATATCATTTGCCCATTCCTTAATTTCTCTAAATATAATAGAAATTTTTTCTGACGTAGATTCATATGGAACCTGTTTATCAACAAGGTGGAATAATTCTTTTTCTGCGGAAGAGGACAATCTATTCCCTCTAATATTCCGAATGATATTATCAAGGTGTGAAGAATTTTCAACTTTAATCCAAGCATTAAAGAATGCAATACCTGTATTTTTGCTCTTGCCAAGCTGCTTTATGGAATCCTCAAATGCACGATAAATATCTCGATCACATTTTCCTGCTTTTAAAATTGTATTCGCTAGTAAATGTTCAATCATGTCAATATTAGTTTGAGTAGACTTACAAAGTGTCCTACACAATTCCATGACATTTCCACCGGAAAGATCAATAATAGAATCCCACCATGCCTCGGTTTTTCCCGGTTTATATTCTTCAAGATGTTCAGAAACTGACAAAGCGACCGCATTTATAACATCATCTGAAATACTAATTCCGTTTAACACAGCATGTAATGCATTTCTATTATCAATCAATGCAATCAAAGCATGACAAACAAACTGATATTTTGCTTGACTTTCTAAAATAGACTTAATACCGTTCCTTTCGAGCGAGAGCATATCAAAATACATTTCCATCACTGTGCTAACAACAGAAGCAGGGGCATTTTCAAACTGACTACTATAGCTTGTCAACTCACTATCATTGAACAAATCTTGTAATGCAGGACGAATAATGCTCTGAACTTCACCTGCTTTTATTGCATTCCATGTACCTGTCAAAGTATTTCCGGATACTTTTAAGTTCATCATTCCTGTACTCAGAAGATCAGCTAAACATCCTGTAACTTCTCCTGTGCGTTTTGTTACTTTAGCAATGTTCCAGAAAATCTTAAGAAGTTTAAAATTGTTTTTTTCATCTTCTGTTGCAAAACGCTGATACCCACGCATCCCCTCATCAAAGATATACTTATTCAATACGTCATTTTTAGAAATACCATACTGAGTAATAGACTGTAATTCAGCAATTGCTTCTCTGTATGTCCATTTTTCCACTCGGTGATTGGAATCCAACAGGTACTTATATGCATCATACAATTCCGGAATTTTATCCGTTATCATATCAATAGGTAAACTAGGCAAAACAACGCTTGTAAAATCAATAATATCTGCATCATACTGAACAGCCGCAGAGTAGTATGCTGATTTTTATGCTTTCGTCTGTTGCAAAAGATACCATATTATTAGTGCCATCAATCATTACAAAATTACTTGTCGGCATCTGCTTGACGGAAGCGCAGAAATTATCCCTAGGATGATATCCAACAATCATATTGTACGGATGTCTAATCTGCGTCATACTATTGTTACGCATCGGATAAAACTTTCCAGATTCATCTGTATAGAAAAAAACAAAAATATTATCAATCTGTGTACCAAGTTTTGTTTTATTCGTTGAGAAAGTAATTTTTTGTGCCATTTCTGCACTGAATGCATATTCAATGGCTGCAATCCATAATTCCACATTTTCAGGAATATCCTTAATCAAAAGAACTTTTCTCTCATTTTCAGGTTTTGCATATTCGTGTAACAGAAACCAAATTCCAGCTTTAACAGCTTCTGCACGACCTGCATTTACAAACTTTTTAACGCTCTCAATAGAAACGTATGAACCATTTGGTATATCCTGCACCGTATTAAGCCATACAGGTTCAGCACTAGGATTTTCATCAAGATAATAGTCATTTTCAGACTTCAAATGTGCATCCCACACAGATGCACCAAACCATTTGAAAGGATAATCGCCTGGATTTCCAACAAGGCACTGCTTAATGTATGTTCCCGTTCTATGGCCCGTCCATTTTTTCTTACTTCTTTACAATGTGGTCTTGCAACTTCAAATGACAAAGCATATACCTTGGAAGAAATTGCAGTGTAATCATATGAATTAAATAAACCAGTAGCCGATGTTTCTTTTGCTCCATTCTGTACAGCTAAACGAGTCTGAAGAAAATCATAGTTAGGTACAGGTGGATTGGTAATCAACTCTTGACTCATAGAAAATACACCAAATCCATCTGCACGAACCACTTGCCCTTTATTTTTCAACTCACGATGTGGCATACACCGTGTGTAAATAAGTTGATTTAGCATTATATTGCCTTCCTTTCTTTAAAATAAAACACTAGTTTCAAAGCGTGGGTACAATACCTTCCTTTGAGAGCATCCAAATTAGAGGATCTAAAACTCTGTGAGGCATTACTTTTCCTAACTGATAGCTACCCGTAGGTGGCTGTCCAAAACTTGATACACCAAAGAATCTAACCCTGCTTTTTATAAAGTTTGTGTCAATCGCATCCAAGAATGTATTTTCCCCCTGACTCTCTAGCCAATCCCTAATCTCTGCATCAACTGCATCTGCATCTGCTTTAACAAAACCTTTACGTGCCAAATGTGGACTAGGCTGCATAACTGTGGCTGAACCAAAGGTATCTTTTACAGCATCAATTTTTGTAAACACAACAGCAACATCTTTATTTATCTTTTTTTTAAGTGCAATTCCACAGTTATTTTTAATATATGTAGCTAATCCATTTACCATATCTGCAGACGCATCCGTATAATGAGAAGCAGAAATAGACCAATTCAGAATATTTTGCGGAATACTAGATGCGACTCCATGTAACGCAAGAGGGTCAAGCAAAATAACCAGCACCTTAGAACCCTCAATATATCTGCTGATAACTGGATCAATGTGTTCGCAATCTTCACCTGCTCCATCAAAAATAGTCATAGAATATGATGGGATAACTGTATTAGTCATTCGATTTTTATCTTTAATTTTCCACAACTGGGGTGGCGGTGTTATACCTGGGGCTGTTGCAGCAACCGGCTGTCTCATACTATAAATTGCTCTGTCATTTTGCTGGAAAATAGCAGTTGTATTGGCATCCATCGGTGAAAGAACCCATGGTGAGCCACTTGTATGACGCAATTCATGAAGCATAGTTGTCAAAAAGTTTGTTTTTCCAGAACCCGTAATTCCTAAAATACTGAAACGCAGATATTTCTCATAATCCAAAATATCTGAAGGCAAATTAATATTACAATGAGAACACTTTTTTACACTTCCAAATCCTCTACATTCTGGTTCTTTACATTTTGGTATTTTTTTTAATAACAACTCTATTCTTGTTGGTGTCACTAGTTCTCCACAAATATTGCAAAATGTTTTCAAATCTCTACTTCTGAGTTCTTGTAAGCAATATGGACAAAGAACATCTGAGTGTAATAAAGCCATGTTTTTTCCTCCCTTATGGTACCTTACAGCTTTCAATATCGCTCGGTACAATTTCAAATTCTCTCATATCATCATCTTGAATAAAAAGTCTCATTGGTGTAGCAGATGAAATTCCATTCCATGTACTATCTGAAAACTGATATACGTATTCTCCATTATTAAATCCACTATCCGATTCCGGAATAGTATGGATAATAACTGCTTTTGGATCTTGCAATTTCATAGGAATATGCCCGTCCGATTTATATACCACATATATTTCCGGAGTTTCTTCTGCATTCGAATAAACCACTAATTTGCAATTTTTTGCTTTTGCTCGACTGAAGAAACCTCCTGTTCTCCAGCTAAATCGATATGTTATTTTTTCCTTGGGTTTATTACTTAATCTCAATTTCGAAGGTTCCGAGTAAATAGTACTGCCATCTGGCATTTTATACTGTCCAATCACTGATATATAAAGATCAGTTTTAGGAAGCATTTCTACAAGAATCATCCCATCTCGTTCATAATCTCTCAATGATACAATAGATAGCGATTTATGTTTCGCATCTTCAATCGTTGCCCATGGAACTGTAGAACCAGTCTTCTTTGCGACAATGTAGTGAATTCTTTCCAAATTTTTAGGTTTATTTGCAAGGACAATTCTTAATCTGTTTCCTTCTATTCTCGTCTGACGTTTATCAATTTCACATTTTTCAACACTAGAAACACGAACAATATCTGAAATAATTCCCTTAGAGCCTGCAACACATATTATTGCCAATGCACACGACATGTTTGGCGGAATTTCAAACTGTGCTTGCAATGTTGTACTCATTGTATTCGCATAATTTCTTCCATTTCCAAGCATTGAGTTAATATCTGACGCAGGAATTACCTGACCAATAAGATTAGCCGCTGCATTTGAAGAAACTTCCCTGATAAGAACAGATCTCTGTGCATTATCTGGTGAATTCCAGCGAATAGTAACTAATCGGCCTTCGATACGTGATGTAATATTTCTTAATGCTACAGGTGGTTGTTCTGGCGTTAGCATGACAGTAACACCCTTACTATACCTAAAGCTATTTTCATATGGATATACGCATTGTAAACGATAACCATATGTATTGTTATTTGAAACTCCAGAGTCATCAAAGTTTACTGATGCCTTAGCAGCTACAACAGTACTTCCAGAAGTAACATTTTCTGATGGAATCGTATTCGTACTTCTAAGAATACGGACTCCAATGCAATTTGGAGGTAAAACCCAACTAAAACGACAAATACCATTCTCAGCCGAAGTTCGAAGATGTTTTGTATCTAATTCACTAAAGTTTGCAATCTCACACACAGATGGATCTGAAAAAACATTTCTTCTGCATGCAAAAACTGCATACCCATAGCTAATACCTGGTTGCAAAGAAGTATCCTTATAACTAAGATCCCCAATATCCGCAGCCAAAACTTCACCATCTGCCTGTCTTTGCGGAATACCATTCTTCTTTCTTACAACTTGATATTTAATACCCTTATCACCAGTTGCATTCCACGATAAAGTACATATCAATGAAGATGTTCCCGTTACTGCTGCATTTAAGTTTAAAGGTTTCCTTGGTCTCGAAGCAATCAATACATCTATTGCTGGCTGATAATCTTCCACAATTTGAAGGATTTCTACGCATCTATTTGCTTTGTCAACAGGTGATAGTGATCCAGATGGCATCAAGCGTTTAACTTCTGCCATTTTTTTCATCTATCACTTTTTTTCTGACTATCTAGTTTTTAATTGAGGCATTGAGGCACTTAATGCTCCCAATAATGTTTGTGCCTTACTAAACATACGCGCAGCTATTAAAGCCTTTAATTCATTGAGTGGCTTATCATACTTGTCTCGCTCTGCTTTTATTCTTTGCGACAAGGTTAAAAGTTTTGGATGTCCCGGAAAAGCATTTTCTGCATTTGCAAACTGCTTACTAGCTTCACCTAAATCCATTTCTTTAAGAGCAAATTCAGCAGCTTTAATATAATCATCAAAGAATTGCATCTCTGAAATCAGGAATCCACAAGAACATCGATCCGCTGTCGCTGGTACTTTCTTATGACATTTTGGACACTTGACATAAAGTGACGCCCCACAGACAGCACATTTTCCTCGTTCAGCGTCCTCTCTAGTTCTAAACTCTGCTGGAGCTTTACACGAATTACACGTCAAGTGAATTAATGCTTCTAACGGTTCGTATGGATCCTGCATTAGTCCGGCTTCCTGATTATATAATGCCAGTGATAAATTATAATCCGGAAAACTCTTTTGTATTGTTCTAATGCAACTGTCCGCAAAGTAACGATCTTTTTTGAAATCTTCTGGCGCAGTTTTTAATAATGAAAAGAATTCTTTCATCTTTTCTCGTTCTAGAGACTGATCGTATTTTTTTCGATTTGACTCAGTGTTGAAAACTTGAGTAGTTCCAGCTGTGAACAAATCTGCCAACAAATGACCTTGTGTACTCATATCACTTGCAAATTGTGCTGCCCAAGATTCCATAATGCTATATAATTCTGTTGTTCTTTTTTTGTGATAACTTCCAGTATCGCTATCACTTCCCCCACCAAAATAACATGCTAAATCATATAAATCTGAAACATTCGGTGTCCACGGATATTTAGGTATTGCCATTGTTTGAAGCTGTGAAATCTTACTACTGATATTTCCTGCTACCACAGTGGTCAAAAACGCATCGTTAAGATTGACAGTTTTAGTTACTTGCTGTATAACGAATCCTTTTTTTTTGTAAGTATCTTCTATTGTTTTAGAGGACAATTTTAATTTTAAATGCACATTTCTTATCTGTGCATTTGTCACTTCAGGAGTTCCCGATTGTCCGATCAGCATAATATCAATCAACTTTTCTAATTGTTGAGTGCGAATCTTTTTAAGAGCTCGCGCCTCTATATTTCTGGTCTTGTTCTCATGTAAAGTCTCAACCATATTATCATGAAGAGACAATTCGTCTGAAAGTACAGCTCTACGTGTTGCAATTGTTTCATTTGCAAGCATATCTTCTGTACGCTTTTTCCACTCAGCAATTGCTTTATCTATACGTCGCTGGTTTTTTTCAGGCGGATCAAAGTCAAGTCCAAGAATCTCAAAATAATTTCGTCTGTCCATCGGATAAGTACCTCTCACTATCGTTCATTAATTGCTAACCATGTAGCAACTGATGTTTCTGCACCTGTACGCCCATGCTTTCCTGTATTACTTCCACCAATTTCCTGCGCAATCTTTCCAAAGCTTTGAGTCAATTCGCTCTGGTCAACAAGCATGGAATCAATATCCCCTGAACTTATATCACGTAAAAATTTTTTATCAGCACTACCAAAACCGATTCCCGTAATGTCAATTCCCATACAATGACAACTTTTCGCTTCACTTACTGCTAATGACTGATTCTCCCACATTCCATCTGCAAGGACAATTCCTAGACGTTTTCCATCTAAGCTTCCAAGCATAGATTGAATGTCATTAAATGGATGCCCTGCATTACATACACCTGTCATGCACTCAGTAATTGATCTGATAGATGTTTTACACTTGTGTAAATTGCTAGTTAAAGGCTGAACTACTTTTGATGAATCAGATACTGCAATAACACCAATTTCAACATCTCCTGGATAATCCTCAAAATTATCAACAAAATGGCACATTGCATTACGAGCATCTTCTATAGGTTTTCCAGACATACTTCCCGAAACATCCACTGCCATTACAACTGACAAGGCTTCTGCAATTGGCTTCATTTCTTGTGGATCAATAGGTCTTCCAAATTTACTCATGTCAGCTGGAACAGCCTCTTCTCTAATAGGCAAATCTGTTGTACCACTTCCCTGACGAGCCTGAACATGAACCATGCCATTTATGTCATAGCTATACTGGATTTTTATTGTTGTAGGATTGTCAGTTCTATCATGGCTAATTCCAGAAACAACATATTTTCCAATAATTTCACAGTCTAACGGTGCTTTTGTTCCTTGTAAAACATAAATTTCTACTTCATTATCTCCACGTGCTGACGTGTAGTAGTGAAATGCTTCTGCACATTTGACAGGTATTTTCTGATTGGCCGGCACGATTGTTTTATTGATATAATGCGTTCCCTCCGCATTTACCGCAATGACACCCATTGCATGTGCAACTACATCAACATGACTCATACACAATGCATTATTTAATGCAGTTTCCTTTCCAACAGTGCCTGGCAAAGTATACTTCTGTGCTTGTTGCGACGCAGTTTTCGACTCCTGTCTCTTAAACTTAAAGAACTCTGAATTGTTGGTGTTTTCTTGTTCAGGTGGTGCCATAGTGATTACGCTGTATTCTGGTAATGGAAGATGTACTTGAATAGCAGCTCCTAATGCAACCGCTTCATCTGGATTTACCTGGACAAGTGGTGTATGACCGCTAATTCTTTTCAAATACGACGACACTTGACGCATTCTTGTAGAACCACCAACCAAGAGAATATCTGTTATGTCTCTCCATCCGATTCCTAATCCTCTTAGAAGACTTTCACAAAGTGTTCCAGTTCTTTCAATCAAATCTGTTGTACTCTGTTCAAATTCTTCAAGTGATATAGTTGTTGAATACCAACCATAGTTTGGAAGATTAAGTCTGACATTTGCAACATTTCGTGTTGTCAGCTGTTTTTTTATATTTTCCGCATTTTGAATTACAGTTTGATGTATCTCTGGATACTCTGAGATATAGAAGCCTGTTTCACTCTCAATTTTGCTTTCAATTTCTGCACTTAAACGAGCGTCCCAATCTTTTCCACCAAGTGTATGATCTCCTGTAGTCTGTAAAGATTCCATCTGATTGTTTTTCTTCATTTGTACAAGAGTTACATCAAATGTTCCTCCACCAAGGTCATATACCAAAACACGAGCATTTTCACGCCAATGATTAACACCATAGTTCATAGCTGCTGCTGTTGGCTCGTTAATAATCTGGCGAATATTTAAGCCTGCTTTTTTGGCAGCCTTCATGGTTGCTTGACGCTCCTTGTGATAAAAATACGCAGGCACGGTCACAACAGCTTCATCAATCTTTTGATGCGTTACTGCTTCCGCCTCTTCTTTAAGATAACGAAGTAAAATTGCAGATAAATCTTCTGCTGTATATTGTTTCCCATTAAAAGAACAGTATGTATCATTACTTCCCATACTTCTCTTAAACACAGAGGCACATCCAGATTCGCCAGCTTCAAAAGCTTCCTTTGCCTCAGCACCTACAATTATCTCATCGTCCTCTGTAAACTGAATAACAGATGGCGTGATTCTTTCTCCCAATGTATTAGAAACAATAACAGGTTGTCCTTTTTTCTCATCCATCATCGCAACAGCTGAGAATGTAGTGCCTAAATCAATTCCAACTTTTATTCCCATTGATAATCCTCCTAAGTATAATTTTAGCTTTTCAACATATTGCTAATTAGAAAAAAATCCTTTTCAACGAAAAATGCGCTATGCGCCACAGACGCATAGCGCATTTTCATTTATTTAACTAAGAATGTTTTATTCGGCAGAAATACCTATCTGATTAACTGCACTTGTTTCTGCATCAACATCAGATTCCATTCTAAGTGTAGTCTCCACAATTTCACCAGTAGAAAGATTTACAGCCTTTACATATACACCAGCTGCATCTATCTGGAAAGTAACTTCTATAGGAGATCCCTTTTTTGTGTTAGGAGGTAAAAGCATCTCAAGTTCGCCCAGAAGCTTTACTTCATGTGCTGGCTCGGTCTGCTGTGGTTCACCCATGTTATTCACACAAGGTGTAAGGCTTTCGTCCTGTGACATATTCTCAAAAGCACGAAGAACAATCTTCTCCATATTATCAGCCGCTGTGTAGTAAGTTTTCATAGCTGTTGCTGGCATAATTTCTCCCTTTTTGATTATATTATCAATAATATAATCACCAACTTCATTTAATACACCAGGACCGAGAGAACGAGGAGTCTGATCTTCAACAACAAATCTCTTAGAAATACCACTTCCGTGCGATGGCTGATGTTCCGGGTCAACAGGTTTCGGCGAAGGTGCACCCTCTTCTGCTTCTTCAACTAATATACTTGCACAAATTGCAGCTCCCTTTGCAACTGCTCTATCCGGATCCTCAATCTGCACTTTTCCAGGAAATCTTGCTGCTACTGCATTACGAATCATCGGCATAAATGTAGAACCTCCCACAAGTAACACCGTATCGATTTCAATATTTCCAGCTTTCTGCAGAGTGTCTTCAACGTATGTCATAGTTTGAGCCACTTTATCCGAAGTAAGATTTTCAAACTCTTCACGGGTAATATTAATTGTGGTCATCGCACCATTGACATTTATCCTTACTTTTGCTGTCTCAGCATTACTAAGCTTCTTCTTGGTAGTTTCTACACGACTTCTAATCACCTGACGAGTTTCAACATCAATTTCGTCTGGTGTGAGACCATTTTCGTCACAGCAAGCCTGAAGAATGTGATCGAAAAGCTTATCATCCCAATCTTTACCACCAAGTTCATCATTGCCACCTGTTGTAATAACAGTAACCTTCTGAACCTCGTTTCCATCGCTATTCATTACTAGTGACATTTTTACAATAGTAACATCGAATGTACCACCACCAAGGTCATAAACTAAAATAGTTCTTTCTTCTTGGAATTGACGAGCACAATAGCTAAGTGCCGCTGCTGTAGGCTCGTTAATCAAATTTAGAACATTCATACCCGCAAGTTCTCCTGCCTTTTTTGTTGCATTACGCTCTTCAAGACCAAAATACGCAGGACAGGTAATAACAACATCATCTACGGAACCACCCTGCTCTTCAACCATCTCCTTCAAACGGCGAAGAATAAGTACACTAATCTCGACTGGAGTGTATGTTTTTCCATAAAATTCATAAGTGCGTGCATTAGGTTTTCCAATTTCGCGTTTTACAAACTGGACAACTCTTTCTCCATCTGTTTCAACCATATCTTTGGCACTATTACCAATAACAACTTTGTCTGCTCTTTCAAAAAATACTGCTGATGCCAAAGTATCACTTGCATCCACTTGATTTCTAACAACTTCAGGATTACCATTACGATCTAAAGTTGCAATACAAGAGTAAGTTGTTCCTAAATCAATACCATATGTGCTCATATCAATTCTCCTTATCTATGTTTTTTTCTTCGTCTTCCTCAAGAATTTCTTTATCTATTGGGGCTTCACTAACAACAGTTTCCGTAATGATATTCCCTGCTAGCCCCTCTTCCAGATTATTATCCAGATCTGTTGAAGCTTGATCAAATATTTCCTCTTGAATAATAGTAGGATCATATACGTAGACATCTACAAATTCAGGATATAAAACTGTTCTGCCTCTCAAAACGCCCGGTTTTCTGCTTGTTGCTATAGTATTGTGCTTCTCCTGATCAGCAGTAGAAACCTTCTCAATAATCTTTGTGCTTCTTGTTTGTCGAGTGTCTCCCACCTCACTACGAGTTATTTCTGCATCATAATCTATGAGTAAATCTTCCATCTGTTCAAACAATGCTTTGAGATTTTTCTTAGATAAACCTGAGATAGTTTCATCCTCAAGTAAAGTTTGATACTCGACATACATTGAAGCAATTTCTTTTAAAATTGGATTAAATTGTTCTCCGCTTTGTTGTTCTTTCAGTACATCGAGATCCTTTTGCATTCCTTGGCGTACCTGGATTTGGAAGTTCGCATTTTCCCTTAATGTCTGTGCTAGCTGTCTATCATTTTTATCTTGCTTTTCAGTTACCGCAATGAGTATTTCTTCAAATTTTGCAATTTTTTCTACTAAACAGCTATCATTTGAAGTATTTTGATTTTCACTAATCCCCAAAATCATTTTCTCAATGCTACTTCTTGTGGAATCAATTTTAGAAAATACAACTCTATAATCCGGATTCTTACAAGAACTAACTTCTTGCTCTAAATCTGCCACACTTTGATTTAATGACTTTAGTTGCTTTTCAATAGATATTAAAAGCATTTCCGTGGAGTCATGAGACTCCTGATGAACTGTTGGCTGTGGTTTCGGCACCGCCTTCGGAGAAACTTTCCCATCATCTATCCGTGTACCCTGTACAGATGGTTCAGATTCAGATTGAGTATTTTGGAAATTTGGAACCGGTGCTGTACTGTTCTGACTCGAACAAGTTCCACTACCTGTCATTTCTGACTTTAGCTTATTATCTAATGCCATATTTATCTCCTTCCTATTCGTTTATCATATTAGTTTACATAATCAGATCCGCCAACTCCTTATCTGCTAACGGCAACATCCAATCAATTGCATCTGTGACACCCCACGGTTCATATTCACTTCCATCTGGTGCATGTCCCATAGCACTTACAGGGAAATAATGCAAATTTGAAAACTTCGTCTCTAGATTTTCTACTGTTGCAGACAAACCGATATCCATCAAAAACTTTCTGCATTCACCATCACGAGCCTCATCATAACTTGTATATCCATTTTGATTATTCTTGAACACACTCGAAATTTTAGCAGGGCCAATTACCCTTTTAATTTCTCTCACATCAGCCTTTGCTATTAGTACTGCCATAGGTATTGTACATCTCGCATTTGCTTTCTTATGTCCTATAGTAACAAGATAATTTATAAAATTCGTTACCACATCCTCAACCGGCATATCACTAAAGTCCGACATGTCTTCACCAGAGTTGATTCTATCCTCACGAAGATTTCCACTACTGAAAGGATCAATTAAGAATAAAGGCCATTGCAATAATGAAATTGTTGCTGAAGGATTTCACTTTCTGCCGTAAATCCATCAAACATTTCTCCCGCAATATCATAAATAGAAAACTGACGCTTTATTCCCAATGAACTATTAATTAGCAGCGGGTACATTTGCGAATTAAGCTGCGCTGTAGCAGGACACTCGACACCGCTATACCATTCTTCTAATTCAGCAAAAAATGGCTGATACTGGTCTGAAATTTCAATATCTAAATTTCGATTCTTTCTTAATTTTTCTAAATATTCATGGAAATACGCTGACAGAAATACTGTTTTTCCTGATTTACTTCCACCAATCAACTGAAAGACAAGCTGTCTTGCATCTGACGCAACTAAAGGAGATCCACAATCTGGACAATTCGCATCAAGTTTTGATCTACCACTAAGAAAAGTTGATGGAATTTTATGTCCACAAGTACACTTGTGCTTCCATATTCCATATGGTCCTGGAACAAGTTTCTTGTGCTTTGCTCCACATCCAGGACACATGAATGTAGGGATCAAGAATCTACTATGACAAACTGGACAGTCTGATCTAATCTCATTTTTAAGTAAATACAATCTGTCAATTATCCATACGATTATAAAAATAATATAAGTTAATATCATTATTACCGATGTAATAGCTCCATGAATAATTCCGAATACAGCACATAATAAAGAACCAATAACATAAATACATATATCAGCAATAATCAGATATATAACACCATATATTGATTTAATTCCTCCCCATATTCCATCGCTATCGCCCTTAAACCCTTTTGCAGTTGTACTAACTTTTTCTCCTGATAGTGCATTTAGTTCAAAAGCTTTTTTAATGGTTCCTGTTAATTGAGCATATCCAGGTCCAAAAAAATAGCTGCGTTTTGCCGGTTCATCATCCTTTTCCCATTCCCAATTTCTAAAATTAATATTTTCTCGCACAGCCTTAATATAGTTTGCAAATGCTGTGAAAAAGCCAACAATTACAGCTACTCCTGCAACTATAACCAAAGCGATTCCACCTACAACAGCACCAAATGGTATCAACACGTTTACAATCAGTAAGCATGCAAGATAAATAAGTATAATGGCTACTATTAGTTCAAACATAATTTTTTCCCTCTTCCTTTTTATTTAAAGACTAAGACTTCCTATACCCAAAATGGGATTCGCACCTTATTGGTGTGGGAAGTTTGAGTTAAAGATTTCTTCCATGAGTTCCAAAGTGTACGTATTGCCTTTTATCATTTCAAGAGTCTTACTGTTACTAACAAAATAAGAAACTAATGCTATGCATATATTCCATGGAATTTTTCGCTTCTTTGATTCATATGAATTATAAGTTTGTCTTGAAACACCTATTTTTTCTGCAACTTCTTCTTGTGAAACACCAAGACGAGCACGTAGTACAGGCAAATCATTGACTAGCTGAATACAACATAATTCTTTTTTTGCTTCCATCTCAAATGCTTTCATATTCCCTCCATAGATAAAATTTATGATGTCAGCTTTAAAGTAATTCCTTATCATGATTCTTTATTCGTAGAGTGTTTTACTCTGTGAATTGGTTTTTAAGCAACAAGTCAATGAATAACTATTAAATATTATACAACTTGTCACATTATTTGTCAATATGTCGCATTGATATTGTGCAAATTTTTGTCGATTTATACAGAATGCAAATCATTTAATTGTATAAGATGATATATTCGCCGTCAAAAATAGAGTCATGAAAGGATGTGTTGTCATGCCAAGAAAAGGCGAAAATATTTACAAAAGAAAAGATGGACGATGGGAAGGGAGGTATATTAAAGAACGGATAAATGGTAAAGCTAAATACGGATATGTTTTTGCTCATTCTTATAAAGAAGTAAAGGAACGCTTAAGCAAAGCAAAGTCTAATGAAATCACGAAATCTGTTTCTATTGTTACAAGTTCAAATCTAGCTATATGCTCTTTTTCAGATATTGCACAGAAGTGGATCGAGTTAAACCGTTCGCAGTGGAAAAGTTCAAGTTTAGCAAAATATATAAACATCTTGAACAATTACCTCCTCCCCCGATTTGGTCAATGTAATATGCTGGGCATTTCAAGAGAAGCGGTAGCATCTTATATTTCAGAATTGCTAGTTAAAGGTGGGCACTGTGGAACAGGACTTGCTCCAAAAACCGTTAACAGTATTATTTCTGTTATGAAAAATATATTTGAATATGCATCTGTTAATAAGAATTTAAGTCTCATTAGCTTTAAAGGACTAAATGCTAAACAGAATCAGAAACCCATGCGTATTCTAAGCACAACAGAACAAAATAATCTAAATGAATACCTTCTTAATAATCCAGAAAACACAAGTCTGGGAATATTACTAAGTCTGTATACAGGTTTAAGAGTTGGTGAGTTGTGTGCATTAAAATAGGAAGATGTCTCTTTTGACGATAAATGCATTCATGTGCATAAGACAATGCAAAGAATACAGAATCTTAATAGCTCAGATGCAAAAACAGTAGTTATTATTTCAAAACTCAAAAGTGATTGTTCTATCAGAGATGTACCCATACCAAATCGGCTGTTCTCCATAATGCAGGATTATCAAAAAGCACCTGATACATATATTCTCAAAGGAATGAAGAATTTGTATGTAGAGCCACGAACGATGCAATATCGATTTAAGCTACAACAAGAAAAATAATATCGGCGACAGTCACCTTGAATATATTAAGCTTTCTATTGATAAATTTCTTGCCTGCAGGGATATTTCAAAAGGTTTTGTCAAGTTCAAATGTCCTTACTGTCCTGTTACACACCTGTTCCCTATTACTTGCAAGTCTAAGCTCTGTCCTTCTTGCGGTTACAGGTATTCTATGACATGGACTGAAAAGATTCAAAAGCATATTCTCAATATTGAACACCGCCATGTCCTTTTTACTATCCCTCAAGAATGTAGAAAGTTCTTCTTTTATGACAGATCCCTTCTGTCAAAACTTTCTGCCGATGTTAACCAGGTATTCAAGTTCATCTTTCACAATATCAGCAGGAAAAGAAAAAGAAAAAACAAAATTTCTGAACATTCCAGATATTACTTTACTGATTCCGATATCGTACATTACGGTCTCATTTCTGTCATTCATACTTTTGGCAGAGATCTGAAATGATTCATGCCATTGTTTCATTAGGAGGTTTCAATAAAAATCTTAAGTTCAAGAAAATGAGATACTTCAACGTTGACACTATTGCCGGGCAATGGAAATACCACGTCCTTAAAATTATTGAAAACGGCAGCTATCCCAGCAGGAAGATTGAGAAAGCCGCTAAAAATACTGATACAAAGCTTTACAAGGAAAACAAAAGGTTTTTCTTTAACGTTGGCAATGGTGATATTAACAGCACAAAAGGTATTATCAAATATCTTGGACGATACCTTGCACGTTCTCCCATTGCTGAATACAAGATTACTAACATTACTGACAAGGAGGTTACTTTCTTTTTTAATGACCTGGCTAATGATAAAAAGAAAACTTACATTACTATGTCTTCTGAGAAATCTATTTCCCATATTTTAATTCATCTGCCCCCTAAGAACTTTAAGATGGTAAACCGCTACGGATTTTATTCAAGGCATATTTCTGACAGGCTTAAAGAAGCAATTGATGCTTTCAGGAAAAACATTGCCGTGTCAAGATATTCATTTTATCAAAGGCAGATGTACAAGACTTTTGGGATGAATCCTTTTTACTGTCCAGTATGCAAGGTTAAAATGATTGTATGGGAATTTTATCATTACAGATATCCACCACTCAAAAAATACTATTAATATTTTATTAATCCAACTAGGTTGGATATTTTTTCGTAGACATTTATATATTTATTTGACAAAAAGAGGAAAAAGAGGCTGACGCCTCTTTTAAAATTTATCAAATATATCAGTAAATGCCTAAAAAAATATGAATTTAATTTCCTTATAAATAAAAAAAGGCTGTCTTTTTTTCGACAACCTTCT
>BNJU01002015.1_pt1 | contig 36946 bp, 46 predicted proteins | sample 8539281 | NCBI WGS metagenome assembly BNJU01 (sample SAMD00202456, study PRJDB9452) | human saliva metagenome | isolation source: human saliva | place: Japan
ATTCTTCTCGTCGAAAAATCAAATGTAAAGTTTGTAAATTTTATTCATTGATTTTCATAGAGAGAAACTTGAAAAGATCGGAGCCATCCGGTCTTTTTGTGGAGGATAAGAAATGAATTTAAATCAATTAGATATTATCGTTTCAGATGTTACCCAAGTTTGTGCTAGCTTGGAGCGTATTTTTGGATAAAAAAAGGCTGATTATGTTGATGATAGTTTTGCTCAGTTCACGATTGGCAGTCACTGTCTCATGTTGTCTCAAAATCATTTGATTCCTTTGGAAAATTTTCAGTCAGGAATCATTCTTCATATCGAGGTTGAGGATGTAGACCAGAACTACAAACGGTTGAAAGAGCTTGGTATCCAGGTTTTAAACGGCCCAGTTGTAACCGATTGGGGAACCGAAAGCCTGTTAGTTGAAGGCCCTTCCGGACTAGTGCTTGATTTTTATCGTATGAAGTAGGTAATTCTATTATCAAATTTTTCATCAAAAAATTTAAACGTTCTTGGAGTGGAACTTAAAAAGATCGGAGTTATCCGGTCTTTTTTATTAAAGACAAAGTCTTCTTTGAAACTTTCCTAATGTGAGTACGGATGTCAGCGAACTTCGAAGAAGTTCCATGACTAAATCAAGATGCAAAGGGCGTCTGCGGATAAAGTCAAAATAGGGAGCAGGACAGAAGCACTTTTGTATGGAATTGCTTCGTTGGCCTGCCCCCACAAGGCTGATTAGGATTCTTCCGAGCTAAAAGGTGAGAGAAGAATTCAATCAGCTACTGTGTCTTGGATTTAGTACTAATGTATTTTGTGCTTTTGACACAATCCGCAGCCCGTGTTCAATTAGTTTTGAGCCCCTTCGCTTTTCAATTTCTGGGCTCAGGCTAAAACAGTTCCCCGAACTGTTTTACTCTCAAAACTCCCGAGTGCTAGAAACAATAGTGTTTCTAGCACTTTTCTCACGGTGGAAAGTTTCAGTAGATGATTGAATAATTCTAACGAATATAATTTTTCTATTTTTATAGAATTTATTAGATTTAAGAAAGGCAAATATTATATTTGACAAAAAGAGTATGCATTTTAAACGATCGGAGCAATCCAGTCTTTTGATTAATTATCTAATTAATTGTTAAATAATTTTTTTATATGAATGGTTAAAATTATATTTTTTTCGAATAAATAATTATAGGTTGAAAAAAATATTATAAAATTATTGAAAAAAACAAGTAATGGTATACAATTTGTATATAAAGGAGTTAAAAAAATGTTCAAAAAAAATCTTATTTAAAAAAATTTTTAAATCGTTTTCAGATGTAAACTTTGATTTAATTAGTAGAGGAAAACCAAAACATATTGTTGCTCTTTATGGAGAAAATGGTTCAGGAAAATCAAATATTGTTGACTCGTTTAAGCTTCTAAGATTATCGATGGATACAATGCGTCTTTCTAAAAAAATAACATCGCTTCAAGTAAGATTACAAGAAGCGAATGATAAGGACGATTTTCCTGATATTAACGAGCTAGTTGATTCTATTTTTTTACTGGAAGAAGTTTTAAAGATTTATCAAAAAAAATACACCTAGAATTTCTGCTAAGGGAGATACAAAATTAGAATTTTGTTTTAGCATTGAAAATAACGAAGGTGTCTATATTGTAGAATATGATAGTAAAGGTGAGTTAACATCTGAATCTTTAGAGTTTGTCATAAACTCTAATAAAGGGAATCATTTTAGGATTAAACGTAACAGTGAAATATCAGTTCAATTAAATAAAACAATCTTTAAAAAAAGGAGTTTTTTTACAGATCTACAAGATTTAACAGAAAAGTTTTTGGGGAAAACATACATTTTTTTATCTATATATAGAGATTATATCAGTTCGATAAATAAAGACTATGCCAAGGCTAATTTATCTAAAAAAATTTTATAAATGTCATTGAAGAGTTTGAACGAATTTCAATTTGGACAGATAATACCCGTGGTCCATTTAAGAATGATAAATTGTTACTAAAAAGAACTCGATAAAGGTGAAATTAGAATTGAAGATAAATATAGCTTTTTTCAAACTGAAGAGATAATTTATAAATTTTTTTCAGTGCTTTATATACGGATATTAAAGATGTTAAGTATAACCTTGATGAAGAAGGCGATTCTATAAAATATGAATTGATGATTTATAAAAAAATATTGGAGGCGAATTGACAGAAGTTCCAATTAGTTTAGAATCTAAAGGGACCAAAAAAATTTATTGGAACTACTCACAGTTTTCTTTTTGGGTTGTTGAAGGTAGAATTTGCGTTGTCGATGAAATAGATTCTGGAATTCATGATATTTTAATGAATAATATTTTGGGAAATTTATCGGATTCTGTTAAGGGGCAACTTATTTTTACAACTCATGATACAGCTTTATTAAAGGAGTTACAACCTAGTTCTGCATACTTCTTAACAGTGGATGTGTATGGAAATAAAATAATTAAGTCGGGAAGTGAAACTGATAAAAAAAGTTTGCACTAATAATAATATGGAAAAAAACTTTATTTAGATGGTTTCTTTTGGTGCAGTCCCTGATCCTCTTAATATTGATTTTGAAGAATTGTTCTTGAAAAGTGAGACGGAGGAATGACGATTGAGGGGACTAAATTACACGAAAGCAATAGTAATTGTTCATGGTAAAAGTGAGTATGATATTGTAAAATATGTTAAATCAAAACTCAGAATTCCTATAGAAATTTATGCTAGAAATAATGGAAATAGTAGTATAGAGATTTCATCAATTAAAAATATTCTAAATAATCAAGATTTTTTTCTTCTATTGAAGGATTTAATAATAAATTCCCCAAAGTAGAACTTGATAGTAAAGGAAAACCAAAAAGTGTTAAAATTTTTTTATGATTATGGATGTTGATAGTACAAAAGCAAGTTGATTTCAATGCATATAAAGATAAATCACTCTTTTCCTAAAAAGCTGGCTAAAGCATATGTTGGTGCCAGTTTGGAATGATAATAATTTAGAGGAAGTGTTAGAGGAAATTGGTTATTATTATGCTTCAACTAAAAAAAATAAAAGAAAGGGTACAAAAGAGCTTTTTCCTGTTGAACGTGGTAGTCAAGATTTAGAAAGTATTGCAGAATTAAGTGATAAATTGAAAACCAGTAAAAAAAGAGTAATATGGATGAATTTTTTTAACGTTTTGTTTAGATAATTGTCCTAAATTTTAAAAATTTTTTTAAATATTTAATTTTTTTAGAAATTATGAATTACTATCGGAAGAATCTATTATGTTTAATATAATATATTTGGGTTTTCAGTGTTAATCTATGTAGTCTAGTTTAATGAATGAAAAAGTAATTTCATTATATAAAAAGAGTTATACACTTTCTAATAGAAGGAGATCATGAGGCCAAAATTTCAAAGAGCTATTTCAAATACAATCAGCACTCCCTTAGGTTCGATCGTATCTGATATCAAAATGGACAATTTTGAAGACGGTGAAATTCCTCAGGTTTAAGATATAAAATTTATAGGAACAGTTTCATCTCTTTAACCAAATCACCTTTAGAGGAGTATTTCCCAGTGGGTAGTAAGGTTGCTGTTTATTATGACCCTAAAAAACCAAAATATTATTACGTAGAAAGACCACTAAAACCAGGTCGTTATGCATGGTTGTTCAAATATTCTGTCTATCTATTTGTTTTTATGATGATTGCGATGGCGTTCTTTACGGTGTTTATTCTTCCAAATCTTGTCAAATAAAGCAGTTTTGCGTTACATGAGAGTAGCAAATACCTTAGAATAGTATCAGTTTTTCATGGGATCTTGTAGGATTTTTTGGAGAGAGAAGGGTATAATAGAACTATCAAATCAAGTGAGGTAGAGAGATGACCGACAAACTTCAATTTCCAGATGGTTTCCTTTGGGGTGGGGCGACGGCTGCCAACCAATGTGAAGGAGCTTATAATGAAGACGGCCGTGGCTTGGCCAATGTGGATGTGGTACCGATTGGGCCTGACCGTTACGCCATTATTACGGGTCAGAAAAAGATGTTTGACTTTGAAGAGGACTATTTTTATCCGGCTAAGGATGGCATTGATATGTACCATCGCTACAAGGAAGACATTGCTCTCTTTGGGGAAATGGGCTTTAAAACCTATCGTTTGTCCATTGCCTGGTCTCGGATCTTCCCTAAAGGAGATGAACTAGAGCCGAATGAGGCAGGCCTACAGTTCTATGAAGACCTCTTTAAGGAGTGCCATAAGTATGGCATTGAACCCTTGGTGACCATTACCCACTTTGACTGTCCCATGCATTTGATTACCGAGTATGGAGGTTGGCGTAGTCGTAAGATGATGGAATGTTATGAACGACTCTGCCGGACCCTCTTCACTCGCTACAAGGGCTTGGTCAAATACTGGCTAACCTTTAATGAGATCAATATGATCCTTCATGCGCCTTTATGGGAGCAGGTCTCTGCTTTGAAGAAGGGGAGAATGAGGAGCAGGTCAAATACCAGGCGGCTCACCATGAATTGGTCGCTTCAGCCATTGCTACCAAGCTAGCCCATGAGATTGATCCTAACAATAAGGTCGGCTGTATGCTAGCAGCAGGGCAAAACTATCCGCATACCTGTGCTCCACGAGATGTCTGGGCTGGTCTAGAAGAAGACCGCAAGAACTATTTCTTCATCGATGTGCAAGCGCGTGGGGAATACCCTAACTATGCCAAGAAAGAGTGGGAGCGTCAGGGAATCACGGTTGAGATGACGGAGCAGGACCTGCAATTGTTGAAAGACCATACAGTGGACTTTATTTCCTTCTCCTACTATGCTAGTCGGGTCGCTTCAGGGGATCCAGCTGAAAGGGAGAAAACAGCGGGCAATATCTTTGCCTCTCTGAAGAATCCCTACCTAGAAAGCTCAGAATGGGGTTGGCAGATTGACCCTCTTGGTCTCCGCATTACGCTGAACACCATCTGGGATCGTTATCAAAAACCCATGTTTATTGTAGAAAATGGACTAGGTGCCGTTGATACCCTAAATGAAGCCGGGGAGATTGAGGATGACTATCGGATTGATTACCTCGCAGCCCATGTCAAGGCCATGCGGGAGGCCATCAACGAAGATGGCGTTGTCCTCTGGGGTTATACGACTTGGGGCTGTATTGACCTGGTCTCTGCTGGGACAGGAGAAATGAAGAAGCGCTACGGTTTTATCTATGTCGACCGGGACAACGAAGGCAAGGGAAGCTTGGCCCGCTCACGTAAGAAATCCTTCTATTGGTACAAAGAAGTCATTGCGACAAATGGGGCTTCTGTCAATTAAATGAGCACTCGATCAAGAGGAATCCTTCACTTGGTCGAGTGTTTCTTTGCATTTTTGATTGACGAAGGTCCCTTTATTTGATAGGCTAGGGGAATAGAACTGATTTCGCAAGAAAAGGAAAAAGGAGCGAGGCAAGTGGCACGGATTTTATTAATCGAGGATAATAATGATATCCAAGAAATTTTATATAGTCTCTTAAGTGAAGACCATGAGGTCCTTCAGGCTTTTTCAGGTACAGAAGGGTTGCGGCTCTTCCAGCAAGAAGCCGTTGATTTGGTCCTTCTGGATATCATGCTTCCCGGGAAAAATGGGGACCAGGTCCTTGAGGAGATCCGTATGCAGAGTCAGGTGCCAGTCATCATGATGACGGCTCTTGGAGACAAACACCTCATTAGCCAGTACCTCCTTGCAGGTGCCAATGATTATATTGTCAAGCCCTTTAATCTGGACGAAGTGGCAGCTCGGGTGACGGTGCAGTTGAGAAATCAACCGACGGTAGTACAGGAAGCTCAAGCGTCGCAAAAGCTTTCCTTTAAGAATTTGGTCTTAAATCCAGAAACCTTTGAACTGGAGTCTGGCGAACAGACGCTTCGCTTGGGCAAAAAAGAATTTCAAATTTTTGAGACCTTGCTGGCACATCCAAAGAAGATTTTCACCAAGGAAGAATTGTATGAGGCGGTCTGGGAAGAAGTCTATCTGCCTGGAGACAATACGCTCAATGCCCAACTGAGCAATCTCCGAAAGAAAATTGCCCAATTAGATCCGGATGAGGACTATATTGAAACGGTCTGGGGCTTGGGTGTTCGCTTGAAAGGAGACAAGTAATGTGGGTTTTAGTTCTAATTCTTGTCGTCCTTGTCCTTTTCTTGGGTTTGGGCTATGCTCGCTTGCTTTCTGCCTTAAAGGATTTGCGGGAGCAGATTCAAAAGAAGCTTCAAAGTGGGAGTGGGGTACGACTGACCTCTCAGGTCTCAAAAAAAGAATTGGTCGCCTTGACCAAGCAGGTCAGTGATCTCTTTGATCAGATCGAGCGGACCAATCGGATTGCCTTTCAAGAGAAAAAGACCTTGGATATGGCTATCAGTAATATTGCTCACGATATTCGGACGCCTTTGACCATTGCGTCGGGCTATACCCAACAAATCATCAAGGGTGGGACGCAGGAAGAGGAAAAGCTGAAGAAAATTGCTTCCAATCTTCAAGTCGTCTCAAAACGCCTGGAATCTCTCTTGGAATACAGACGCTTGATGGAGGGAGCTATTCAGCCTCGGATTTCAGAGGTCAATCTCAGCCAAGTCCTGACCCAGCAGTTGTTCCAGTATTATGATAGCTTGTCTGAGGAGGGGATTGCCCTAGAGGTAGAGATAGAAGAGCATCTTCATTATGCTACGGATCCGGAGCTCTGGGAGCGCCTCTTGCAAAATATGCTCAGCAATGTCCTCAAGCATGGAAAGGATCAGGCGCGTTTGACCTTAATGTCGGATGAGGACACGATTCGGGTCGAGCTGCGCAATATTGTGCAACAACCGATCCAGCACTTAGATCAATTAGCTAGTCGCTTCTACTCAGAAAATCTATCGGATACAGAAGAGTCATCTGGCTTGGGTCTTTATATCATTCAAAATTTTGTAGAGATCTTAGGCGGAGACTTGCAACTGGCAACGGAGGCAGACTGGTTTGTTTTGACCATTATATTAAAAAATAGGGCTTGACCAATCGTCAAGCCTGTTTGTTATAAATCTTTGTGTTTAAAAGTAGCGAGTCCTAGGAAGCCGAAAACAAGGATGAATCCAAGGGCAATCGAGAGGGTGTTGGTCGTTGCTGTGGTGCTCTGTACCAAGGAATATTGGAATTCCAAGTTTATAAAGTGGAGAATGTCAATATCTTTAAAGAAAAGCGCAGGGAGGCTTAAGAGGAGATTTCCGATAAAGTAGCCAACGAAGGCCAAGGTGATGGATTGGCTAGCGTAGAGGAGGAAGGAAATGATGCTCACCCAAGCCAAGGTGCAGAGGAACTGAATCAGAATAGTCAGTCCAAAATGAGCCAAGAAGTGATCTGGCATGCTGCCAAGTCCATTGTAGAAGCTCGCGATCAAGAAGACGAGACCATAAGAAACGAGAAATTGGAAGAGAGCAATGGTCAGGACAACAGCACTTTTGGCAAAGTAGTAACTGGTGCGAGAGACACCATAGGCTAGGCTGTTTTTATATAAGTTTTGCGTTAAAGTCTGTTCCCAGGACTAAGGTGATGACAATAATGGTAAAGAGGATGGTCACACTGATGCTGGAAGAGTAGTTGGTCAAGGCTTTAAAGCCCGTCCAAACTTCGGTTGCTTGGGGTAATTTGGATTCCGTATTGACGCCGACGTGGCCGGTAGCTCCAAAAGATGACTCCAGACAGGATGTTAAGAACGAGAATGGCTTCTGTAATCCAAAAACCTTTGGAGCGAAAAAGTCTGTAAAAAAATCTGCTTGAATGGTATGCAACATGATAAATCTCCTAAATGAAATATGTGGGATAAGTAATACGAGACGGTGGTTTGACTAATCTACCAAGTCCGTAAAGAATTTTTCCAGATCTTGGCGGGCATAGTAGATTTCATCCACGTCGATATCCGCTTGAACGAGGGCTTTGACAATGACTTTAATATCGTGAGTCTGTCCGAAGATATGGATTTCTCCATCCTTATCGATGACCTTGATACGGTGATGGAGTTGATCCTGGATCAGTTGACTCGCAAGGGCTAGCTGGCTGGTCTTGAGGATGATGTAGTCTTCTCCTTGTTCTTCGAATTCAGCCTTGCTAATTTCTTTGATCAGGCGCCCTTGGTCGACAATGCCAAACCGATTGGCAACCAGATAAAGTTCGGACAGGATGTGACTAGAAATGAGGATGGTCATGCCGAGTTCATCATTGAGGCGCTTGATCATCTGACGGAATTCCTTGATTCCGACTGGATCGAGACCATTGATGGGCTCATCCAAAATGAGGAAGTCGGGTTTAGCAATGAGCGCAATCGCAATTCCCAACCGTTGTTTCATCCCTAGTGAAAAATCACGGAATTTCTTCTTACCCGTATTATTCAGACCGACATAGTTCAGGGTTTCTTTGATGACCTGGTCGGGATTGGGGATATGGCGTGCCTTGCAATAGTAGACTAGGTTTTGATAAGCGGTCATATGCTTGTGGGCCACGGGACTCTCGATGACGGATCCGACCCTTTTCAGAGCTTGGGTCCACTGAGAGCGATTCGTGGAAGCGAAGAGAGAGACGCTTCCGTCAGTTTCTTGAATCAGCTGGGTGATGATCTTGATGAGGGTGGTTTTCCCAGCCCCGTTCTTACCGATCAGGCCATAAACGTCGCCTTTGCGAATGGTGAGATTCACATCATTTAAGGCGTATTGATGACCAAATTTTTTACTCAAATGGGAAATTTCTAATACTTTTTCCATGGTTTTCTCCTTCGTCCAAATGACTAGTTGTTTTCTTTACACTCTTAGTATACAGCTTGCTTTTCAAATAACTATCAAGCAATTCTCAAATATTTCTAAAAAAAGAGAGTGGGACAGAAATCGGTAATTCGTTAGAATTCGATTTCGTCGTCCCACCTCCGCACAGTTGAGTAGGGCTGTAAAAGCTGATGAAATCAGCGTAGTAGAGCCCACTCAACCACTGCGTCTTGCTCGACAATCCAAAAATAATTGAGAGGCTAGGACTTTTGTCCCAGCCTCTTAATTTTAGAACCCAGCAACAAACTCTTTGATGGCTTGCGCGAGTTCATAGGGTTTCTCGGTATTGAGTAGATGACCTCCGTCTGCGATTTCTTGATAGCGGCCTTTTGGCAGGAGCTTGGCCAATTTTTTAGAAGAAGATTGATTGGCCCAATCTCTGCTACCACAAACAACCAAGCTAGGGAGAGGGCAAGCTTTTGCGGTATCGGTTAAATTGAGCCCTTTTAATTCGGTCAAGATTTGAATCATCTGTTGTTTATTGGCATCTTGTTTTTCAAAGACATGCTTGGGAAGTAGACGAAAGAGAAGGATCTGGAGCCGATAGAGGGGGTTGGTGTTGAGTTTGTATTGAGTTCCTGCAAGGACCAAGCCCTTGAGTTGCGGGAAGTCTTGTCTGGAGAGATCAAGAGCGAGCACGCCACCTAGTGAGAGTCCTACCAGAATAAAGGGTTCGCTTTCTTGCTGGAGGCGCTCCATCAACCTTTCTTTGACTTCCTGATAGCTTTCTTTTGGATGGGAGAAAATATCAAAAGTTTTGGAGTGCAAGGGTGAAAGTGCAAATTGGACTCCTTGCCAAGAGAGGACATCTTGCCCTAGTCCATGTAAAAAAATAAGTTTCATCAGGAATCCTTTCTTTGAAAATCGAGTTCGTAGAGCCCACGAAGAGCATTGCAGGTATAAATACGATCAGCGTCTGTTAAATCGTTCAGAGTTAAGAGTTTTTCTTCAACCTGCTGGGTCTCAAGAAGATGGCGCCGATAAATGCCATCGAGTAAGGGGAGGTGAGCTGGTGGGGTATAGAGTTGTCCCCCTATCTCCAGCACCAGATTGCCAATCGTCGTCTCTAGCAAGGTTCCGTCTGGCAGATGGAAAATTTGCTCGCGTTCTGACTGGCTGAGATGGTCTCTCTGACTCGTTTTGAAATAAGTAAATGGCGTCGCTAAATCAAGCTTCTGCTCTGTCAGTTGGGCCTGTAGATAGCTAGCGGGCAAGTCTGTCAGCTCTGTGATCTCTAGGTGGAAGGTACCGTTTTTTTGCAAGGCAATCCGACAACGATAGTCAAGGTTGGACTCCAAATGAGCAAGTTCTTCTTGAAGTTCTTTCAGGAGTTTTTGCTCATCATAAGGATAGGCAAAGTAGCGACTAGCCTCTCTCAAACGGGTTAGGTGCTGCTCCAGGAAAGTCAACTCTCCTTGGTGGATGCGGCCAGTCGTCAGGAGCTCAAAGCGAGGCTCTTGCCGGTAAAGAACAGCCGATTTTTGCTTGGTTTCCTGGTATTCACTTTCCCATTTGCTGTCCCAAGTGATGCCTCCTCCCACGCCATAGATGGCTTGACCCCCCTGCATTTGAAGGGTCCGGATGGCTACATTAAAAATCCGTTTCCCTCTTGGAAGAAGGATGCCGATCGTTCCACAGTAGACACCTCGAGGAGCCTTCTCTGTCTTTTGGATGATTTCCATAGTGGAGATCTTCGGTGCTCCTGTAATCGAGCCACAAGGAAAGAGAGCTCGGAAGGTTTGGACCAGGTCGATCTCAGATCGCAAGCGACTTTCAATGGTCGAGGTCATCTGCCAAACAGTGGAGTATTGCTCGACTTGGCAAAGACGGGTCACCTGCTCACTTCCAATCTCCGAAATCCGGTTCATATCATTGCGAAGGAGGTCGACGATCATCATGTTTTCTGCTCGATTTTTCGGATCAGCTTTTAGCCAAGCAGCTTCTTGAAGATCTGCTTGGTTAGTGAGACCACGGCGCGTCGTTCCCTTCATAGGGCGCGTGGTCAGTAGCCGGTCGTCTTGCTCAAAAAAAAGCTCAGGGCTGATGGAGAGGATGGAGACATCATCGTGCTGGATGAAGGCATTGTAATGGGCCTTTTGCTCAACCACTAACCGGTTGTAGATGGCAAAGGGTCAGACTTTAGCTCTTGAGAAAGCTGGACAGTGTAGTTGACCTGGTAAGTATCTCCTTGGCGGATATGGTGATGGATCGTCTCGATGGCTTCTTGATAAGCAGGCGCCTCTACCTCTTCCTTCCAATTGGCTGGAAGATCCACAGCTTCATAGTCCTCTGGAAAAGGAAGGGTTTCGACCTCCTCGTGGATAGTAAAATAGAGGAGATACTCTCCCAGAAGAGGTGCTGGATGGACAGCAAATTTCTTCTCAAAAGCAGGAGCAGCCTCATAGCTGACATAGCCAACAGCATAAAAGCCTTTCTCTTGGTAGGCTTCGACTTCTCTAAGAAGAGCCTCTACCTGGTCGAGGTTTTTAGTTTTTAATTCCTTTATGGGCTTGGTGAAAAGGTATCGCAATCCAAGTTCTTTAAAATCAATAATCGTTTGTTTATGCATGCTTTGAGTATATCAAAAATAGAGGAAAAAAGGTAGATAAGGATGCAAGATTCCTTGCTTGGCCTTCCCTTTCATGCTAAAATAACCATAGAAACTGCTTTGGGCAAGGAGTAGGAATATGCAAAAGAATCCCCTCTATAACACCTCTAGTATCAGCTTTTTTCAATACCTCTTTGCGATTGCAGTGATATTGGTGCATAGTGGTCGCTTGACCTCCTATGAGCCACTGCATTTTGGTCTTAAGAGTATGCTCGGCCGGCTAGCGGTTCCATTTTTTATCGTCTGTGCCAGCTTTTTCCTTAAGCAATCACTAGGGAATTCTCAGAAAATGAAGGCCTATCTGGTCAAAATCGTAAAAACCTATTTGTTTTGGAGTTTTGTTTACCTTCCGTATGCCTGGGTCTTTTTTTCTAGTCTTCATCTTCCTGTCTATCTCTTTCCTGCAGGTGTTCTCATCGCACTGATCTATCTGGGCATGTGCTACCAACTCTGGTATATCCCGGCCTTTTTGCTGGGCTTGTTTTTGGTCAATCAATTAGTCAAACGCCTAGGCATGGTTTGGACGGGTTTCCTGGCCTTGCTCCTCTATTGCTGGGGCTTGATCGAGACCTATTCGGCTTATCTGGACACTACAAGTCTTCTTAAAGGCTACCAGCTCTACAGCAATTTATTTTTTACAGCGCGAAATGGTCTCTTTTACACGCCCATTTTTATCTATATGGGTTACTATCTGTATGATCATTTTCATGCACAAGCTTTTAGAATTTACCGTTGGCAAAAGCTAGCTCTTGCCTTTGGTTTGCTCTGTCTAGAAGGAATCATCATTTCAACACGAAGGAATTGATAAGAACTTTTTCTTTCTACTTCCCTTTGTGACCGTTTATTTGGTCAATGCCTGCCTGCGATCGTCCTTTTTGAAAAGCTATGATTTGCAGTATTTAAAGCAAATGAGTATAGCCCTTTACTTTTCGCATCCGATCTTTATCGAGTGGGCTCGCTATGGCTTTAGCAGCCTCCCCCTCACTTATCCAGATAGGGGCAAGCTGATTTTTGTGACCGGCCTGTTTGGTAGTCACCTCTTTGGGCTAGCTATGCTGTGGGTACGAGATAAGAAGAAAAATCAAAAAACTTCACCAATCTAGGCTAAGGTGAAGTCTTTTTTATGACTTAGTAAGGACAATTTCCTCTAGCTTTGTGTAGCTTTTTTCAATTCCCGAACGTTTTCAAGAAAACTTCAGAAAATTCTTGACTTCTGATGAAATCGGCGTATGATTAGTTGTGAACTGTTGAACAATCATTTTCAAGAGAGTCCCTGATGTCGACTAAGGGATCTGTGAAAGGAAAGACAGTTCAAATCAAAAATCTATAGAGCGTTGCGTCCGAAAGTCTAAACAGACACGGCTCTTTAAAAACAAAAGGAGAAGATTATGAAAACAGAACCGATTCATCGTACCAGTATGTGGAAATTTAAGTTAAGTGCTGCCACCATGACTTTGATTCCCGCTGCCGTGGGGATTAACTATGTTGCCAAAGCCTTGGCGGAGGGGTTAAAGTTGCCCGTTTGGCTGGGGTCTTTGGGAACCTTTCTTGCCAGCATGTTGGCTGGGCCGGTTGCCGGTGCCATCAGTGGTTTCATCAACAACGTGATCTATGGGCTGACCTTATCGCCAATTTCAACCGTGTATGCGATTACCAGCATCGGAATTGGGATTGCTGTCGGAGTTTTGCACGCCAATGGGTGGTTCTCGTCAGCGCGACGAGTATTTGTTTCTGCTATTATTATTGCCATCGTTTCAGCTGTCATTTCAACGCCACTCAACGTCATCTTTTGGGGTGGTCAGACCGGTATCGCTTGGGGTGACTCATTGTTTGCGGTAATGGTCGCCAATCATGCACCAGTGTGGCTGGCCTCATTTATCGATGAGTTTGTCTTGGATATTTGGATAAAGTCTGCGTGGCCTACCTGGCATTCTTCATCTATCGTCAGTTGCCGAAGCGGATGGTGCACTTCTTTAGCGGTGATAAATGATGACTGATCAAACATTGATTTCTGGAGCGCCACGGGTCAAGCTCAAGTGGTACCAGGTGATCGATCCGATTACTAAGCTCTTGTTCATCTTGGACATGACGTTGTTGAGCTTTGCCAGTATGAATTTATTGCTTCAGGCCGGATTAATTCTTGTCGCAACACTGCTATTGTTATTTTCCAAATTGAGTTCTACCATCTTTAAGGCGCTGGGATTCAGCCTGTTTCTGATTTGCACCATGCTGATCATCCAAGGGTTATTTTACAGTCGGAATCAAACTGTGCTGTTTTCTGTGCTTGGGGTGTCGTTCTACAAAGAAGGCCTGATTTACGCCACCACTCTGGGTTGTCGAGTATTGGTGATTATTTTGACCAGTGGCTTTTTTATGGTGACCACGAGTATTTCAGAAAACGCGGCCTATTTGGAACTGTCCGGATTGTCTTATAAAACCGTCTACGTTCTGATGTCGGTGTGTTATATTTTGCCGGAAATGATGCGCAATATGCGGAAAATCCAGCAGGCACAAAAAGTTCGCGGAACCAATCCGCAAAAAACGTTGATTCAGAAATTAAAGTCAGTCCTGCCGGTTCTAATTCCATTGGTGATTAAGACCTTGGATCAATCGATGGCGCGGTCGATTTCTCTCCAACTGAGAGGTTTTGATAATCTCAACCGGACTGTCAGAACCTCCCAGCGCGTGTATCGCCTGTCGCGGATGCTGCACATTGGTCTGACTGGATTGGCAATTTTATTGATTGGGTGGAAGATATGGACGAAGATAAACGGATTGTAATTGAAAATTTGACCACCCGTTATCCGGGTACTGAGCAACCACAACTGCGTCAGATTAACGCGGAGGTTCATACCGGCCAGGTGGTTGGGATTATCGGGAATAGCCACTCCGGCAAATCGACTTTGTGCCATGTGCTGGCAGGGGTCATTCCCAAAATGGTGTCTGCTGAGATTGAGGGCGACTGGCACATGTTTGGCCAGCGAGTGTCCGACAATTGGCCCGTTTATAATGCCATGAATGGAGTTGTACTGCAAAATCCAGCTGGCCAACTAAGCGGGTTGGCAGACACGGTTGCCGATGAAATCGCCTTTGACTTGATTAATCAGGGAATGGCTGAAGGACTGATTCAAAAACGGGTTGAAGAAGTTGCCACGCAAATGGGGCTGATTGAACAGCTGAATTTGCGTCCCGAGAGCCTTTCCGGTGGTCAGATCCAGCGGTTGGCAATTGCCACGGCGATTGCGGCTAACCCGGCTGTTTTGATTATGGATGATCCGACCAGTCAGATGGATCCTCTTGGCCGCCGACAATTTTTCCAATGGCTGGCCCAAGTCAAAGAGACGACTGTCTTCATTGTCACCAGTGAAATTGACGATTTGTGCGAAGTCGCCGACGTTGTGTGGGTGCTGCACGAGGGTCAAATGGTAGCCCAGGGCAGGCCGGGTGAGGTGTTTAATCATTTGGCGGCTGACTGGCAGATTCCAGCCCCGACAATCCAGCAACTTGCTCAAAAAATGGATTGGCACTTGGCTGATGGCCGGTATCCGGTGAATGACGCTGAACTGAAGGAGGTTTTTTATGTCCACAATTGAACTGAATCACCTGACGTTCACTTATCCGGAACGGTCCTTTAGCTTGGATGTTGAAGACAAACACTTCGCCGATCCGATGGTGGCGATTGTCGGCCAAAATGGTGCCGGCAAATCAACGCTCTTCAAATTGTTGACGGGCTTGCTGACACCACAAAACCGGTGTGATTAAGATCGATGGAGAAAATTTTAATGATCTTAAACCAGTCGAAAAGTTACTGAAGGTTGGGATTACTTTTCAGAATCCTGACGATCAGCTTTTCAACCCGACCGTTCAACGAGAGGTGGAGTGGAGTGTCGCGCAGGTCATGGATGACCGCGACATGATTACGAGGCGGGCTTTAGCGGCTCTAAAAAGAGTTGGCTTGGATGATAAAAAAGCTGAAAGTCCATATGACCTGTCATTGTCGGAACGCAAGCTGTTAAGCGTTGCCACAGTTTTGGCAGTGGATCCGGCGATTTATTTATTTGATGAGCCGATGATGTCGCTTGATTGGGAAAGCCGGCGCAAGTTGACCGCAATTTTCCATCAGTTGGCTGATTCGGGCCACCAAGTTGTGACCATCACCCATGACATGGATTGGGTCGCCGCCGAGTTTGAGTCGGTGTATGTTATGGAACACGGGAAGTTTGGCTTCGCCGGCAGTCCACGGGAATTGTTCAGCGATCACGAACTTGTCCAGCGAGTGGGATTACTACCACCGCGGATTATGGACATAGCGGAGTCGCTGGGTGATTCACAGACATATTTATCGGTTAATGATTATTACCAGAAAAATCGAGATGTATAGAAAAAGTCACCTCTGCGGGTTTTCCAGGTTGAAGGATTAACTTCAGCTTCTGGCAAGAACTCACATGGGTGACTTTTGTGTTTAATAACGTTTCATGATCATCGGGTGCTTCCTCAGATCACTCGGTTTGATTTTTACTTTTGCTTCATGGTCATAATCATATACCATTTCTTTTGGATCTTTTGTTTGACTAATACAAAATAGGTCTTCATAGGTCTTCGCATTTTTTAGCGCCCATTAGGATCATCAGTATAATTTTTCTGAATTAGGAGACTGTCCCATCACTATTCGAACTTCGTCTCCCAACTTACGCTGTTCCCATTCATCCGTGAATCCTTTTAAATCGCAATTCTGGAACTTTCTTTTTAACTGAATCATCTATTTTTCGCCATAGTCCCCACCATTTTATTGGTTTTTTTCTTGTTCTTCTATCCTTTTTTTGATCTTTTGATTTGTTCCTGCAAATTTTTCCAACTTCTCTTTAAGAGCGTTCACTTCATCTTTATATTGATTGTCTAAGTGTTTGAATTCTGTTTCCTGTGAGGGCATTTTGAGGGCTTTTAAGTTATCATTTTCCGCCTTGTATTCTTCTAGCAACTTTTTATCTTGCAAGGCTAATCGTTGTTGCTGGTCTAACAAATTAGTTAGTTTTTTTCTATTTGTTGGTCTTTGCTACTTATTTGTTGGTCTTTTGTATTTGATTTGCTACTACTTTCTACTTTACTTAAAATTATTTTTTTCTGCTTTAGAATTTATTAGATTAGACCCATTGGAACTTTTTAAGCTGTAATTCTTTTGGTAACCTTTGGTAGTGATATTGAATATTTTGTTTTGTAACACTCAACTCATCCGCCAGCTCTTTGATCGTTTTTTTAAGTCTTCACTCATGGTTTAAGTCCTGCCTTTTTAACCGTTGGTAGATATTGTTCAATGGCTTTTTTGAGGTAGCGTGCGATATTATGCTTAGAATATTCTTCACGTCTGCTGGCAACATAAGACAAGTGGTCTTTGACACCATTTAGCCCTCTTAATTCTTTCAGTTCGTCATAGAGGGGGTAAACATGGACTTGCAATCCTGCCATGATTTTTGTATCTTGCATTTCAAACGGACTTAGCAACATATTTTCTAGCAATAGCGTGGTGTACTTGCTTTTCATTGCTTCAATAGCTAGCTTATCTTCGGTTTCTGATTTACGTGCTTTATCTTCTTGATAGAATGATTCATCTCTCAAGCCTTACTAACCTTTTTCTGCTCTTTGAGAAGCTGAAGGTCGTGCCAGTAACTATCTCTTTGGTTTGATCAATTCCGTCATTTATCTTGTGCTTGCCCTTCAAAAAGCTTCTACGGTGAGGTTTTGACAACTCTCTATTTCGCCATCATGCAGCCGATTGGTCTCTTGGTTTGGATTTATCAAGCCCAATTCAAAAAAGAACAACAAGAGTTTGTTGCCCGTAAATTAGATAAGGTCGGATGGACCAAGTATCTATCTATCTATTAGTGTACTTTGGTGGTTAGTTTTCGGGCTTATTTATCAGTCAATTGGGGCCAATCGTCCGTATCGGGATTCCATCACGGATGCAACAAATGGGGTTGGCCAACTCTTGATGACAGCTGTTTACCGTGAACAATGGATTTTCTGGGCGGCGACCAATGTTTTCTCTATCTACCTTTGGTGGGGAGAGAGCCTTCAAATTCAAGGGAAATACTTCATTTACTTAATCAACAGTCTAGTTGGTTGGTACCAATGGAGCAAGGCAGCTAAGAAGGGATATTAGTGGCAATTAATAAAATGCATGAGGTTGGGCATATTGCCCCACCTCTTTTTATGATATACTAGAGTAGTTTTTGAGACTTGTAAAAAATGTGATTTTCTAGTTCAAATTTAAAAAAGAAAAGGGGAGAACATGGACATCTTTTTGAGGAGCATATCAGGGATTCTCGTCATTCTGGGTATGATTTTAGTGGGCTTTGTCATTGGTGAAAAAGGCTGGTTCGATGACAAGTCGCGTGGCCTACTCGCTAAATTGGTCACTCAAGTTGCTCTTCCCTGCTATATGCTCTACACCATTACGCAGCGCTTCACAGCAGCAGCCCTCCTAAAAATGTTGCCAGAATTGCGTTTTCCTGCCCTGTCTATGATCATTTACTTGGCATCGCGACAGCAGTAGCAAGGATCTTTGCAGTGAGGCAGGACCGCCGTGGCCTCTTTATTTCCATGTTTTTTAATTCCAATACGATTTTTGTGGGGCTCCCCATCAACCAGGCCCTTTTCGGGGATGCCAGCATTCCCTATGTTTTGATCTATTACATGTGTAATACGACCTTTTTTTGGACCTTGGGGACCTACCTGATCCAGCGAGATGGCGAAGGAGAAGCGCAGTTTGATATCAGAACCAGTCTGAAAAAAGTCTTTTCTCCTCCCCTCATGGGCTTTCTCTTAGGGCTAGTCTTGGTGATTCTTCATATCAAGCTCCCTGCCTTTTTAGCCAGTGATTTGCAGTATCTGGGTAATTTGACAACTCCTTTATCCATGATATTTATCGGTTTATCAGTGTCCAATGCAGGACTAAAGCAGCTGACTCTGAAAAAAGACCAATTCTTAATTCTGTTAGGCCGCTTCGTGGTTGCCCCACTCTTGATGGCGACCATTGTTTACTGGGCACCTCTTCCAAGCTTGATGAAGCAGGTCTTTATCATTCAGTCGGCCATGCCGGTGATGACCAATGCACCCGTCGTTGCCAAACTCTACGGAGCTGATAGCGATTACGCGGCGGTCATGGTGACAGAGACAACCCTTGCTACCATGGTGGTCATTCCCATACTCATGGTATTGATGTCTTGATCAATAGAGAGAGCTGTCAAATCAAACTTTAGAAGATGACATTGATGGCATAAAATATAAAGTTAAACAAGCCAATTGTTACTAGGAACAAGATATATCTGTACTAGATACAAGTTCAACTAATATAAAATAATAGAAAAGAGAAATCACATGAAAGTTGCACAACGTACTACTTATAATAAAAAGAATATCAAGCTGAACTTAATTGAAGTGCCTAGACCAACTATGAACGAAAATCAAGTTTTGATAAAGGTGTCTGCAGCTGGGGTTAATCCTCTCGATAACATGATCTCACGTGGAGAGGTTGAAATGATTGTACCGTACAAGCTCCCACAAATTGCAGGTAATGAAGTCGTTGGTATCGTTGAAAGCGTTGGAAACCAGGTGAATAACCTTCAAGTCGGAGACCGTGTATTTGGACGTCTTCCGCTGGATCATATCGGTGCCTTTGCAGAATACGTGGCTGTTGATAGCCAGGCTCTAGCCAAGGTACCAGACTATCTATCAGACGAGGAAGCTGCTGCTGTACCTCTGACTGCCTTAACCATCATGCAAGCCTTAGATCTCATGGGTGCTCAAGCTGGAATGACCATCTTTATCTCTGGTGGCACTGGAGGTGTCGGTGGGATGGCCATTCCGATTGCCAAGGCCAAAGGTTTGAAAGTCATTACCAATGGGGCTGGAGATAGTGCTGAGCGTGTCTTGAAACTAGGAGCGGACCGCTTTATCTATTGCAAAACAGAGGATTATACAAAAACTGTCAGCGAGGTTGACTACGTCCTCGATACTCTTGGTGGAGCTGAAACTGAAAAACAAATGTCTATCATGAAAAAAGGAGGGCACCTGGTATCTCTTCGTGCTATACCAAATGGAGACTTTGCCAAACGCATGAAGCTACCAAAATGGAAACAATTGCTACTTGGCTTAGCTGGTCGTAAATTTGATAAGATGGCGGACAAATACGGTGTTCACTACCATTTTATCTTTGTAGAAAGTAACGGAGCCCAATTACAAGAGGTAGCTGACTTATTGAGCAAATTAGAACTCAAACCGTCTATCGATACAGTTTATCCATTTGAAGAAGTAAATAGAGCATTAGACAAGGTCGCTAACGGGCTTTCTCGTGGGAAAATAGTCCTCACTTTTAAGAAATAAACAGTTGGGGAGCAAAAAAAAGAATACAAACTGTAAAAGGCATAGCAATTTCGGATTATTAATTAATAGACTAATACAAAAGCTCAAGTTTTTCTGCAAACTTGAGCTTTTCTTATAACAAGGCTAACAAGATGGTAAGGACTAGAGCGATGCCCATCCGAATCAGGTGGTGAGCTGGATGGAAGTTTCCTTTGCGTTTCCCATTCCAATAGGCCCCGTAGCAAATCAAACCACAGCCGATCAGCCAAAGGACTAGAGAGACAATCGGTAAAAAGAAGTAGAGGATGAGAGATAAGGTCGCAAGGCTACTTCCGATGAGGAGAAATGTATTTCCTAAAGTGTGATTTTCTTTTTTAAATTCTGAAAGGGAGGCCAATAAGTGAAGAAGAGCAAAAGCAAGGGCTAAGAAGGCCGTAAAAAAGCTAAGAAGAATGGAGAAGAACATAGGGTTTCCTTTCAAAGAAGAGATGATTTGCATATGAGTACTATATATCTTTATGACTGATTTTATGAAGAACCATAAATGATACTACAAGATTTAAAATGATAACCAACAAAGGTCAAAAGAGAGTAACCATAAAGTTTAATTGGAAATTCATTTTTTTGAGATTGCAAAGAGCAAACAAACTCGTTAGAATGCCGGTCAACAATCCAGGCACATATTTTCGAAGAATCATTGTTTGAATCAGATGTCCGAACACATGGTAGATATAAGCGATTATGATGCTTGCGTAAATAGCTATAGTTGTTAAACCGGTAACTAAGAAAATAGCGACGTCATTAGGATTAGAAATTGCTCCAAGACAATAGCATTGAAAGCAAAAGGAGTGTAATAAGATAGGATTCGATTGTTTGGATACTGGATTGATAATTTTTTGACAAAGGATGGCATCCATATGATTTCTTCCAGTTCGTGAAGCATAAAGAGTGATGGAAATAGAAAGTAAAATTGCACGCTGGTCATTGAAAATACTCCCTTCTAGTTCGAGCCCACTTTTAAAATCTCCAAATAAAACTGGATGACTTCTTGTTCCGTGTAGGACTTGCCTTTTTTCAACCACCAGCTGAGGGTTTCGATGAAATGGCTGACGACCAGATGCTTGAGATAGGAGTGAGGGAGAGTTGGATGGGCCTTGATCAGTTCATCGGCTACCATTGGGTAGACATCGTGTTCTAGTTCTTTTTCGCAGTTGCCGGATAAAATAATCGTTTTTAGAGAACAAGAGACTGGTTACATGGTCTTGATTTTTCTTGAAATGCTGAAAGATATGGGCCAGATAGTCTTGTGGTGAGAGGTGTTCAGCACGCTCAAAGAGATGGTGAAAGAGTTTTTGACAGAGTTCATCCAGTAGTAACTCCTTACTCTCGTAATGGCTGTAAAAAGTTGAGCGCCCCACATCGGCAAGGTCAATGATTTCCTGAACGGTGATGGCCTCGTAGTCTTTTTGGTTGAGTAATTGTAAAAAAGCTTGATAGATAGCTTTTCGAGTTTTAGTAATACGACGATCCTGTGCTGTCATATGGACACTTTTGAACAAACTGTTCAGTAGCGGACACCCTAAACAGTTTGCCCCTACCCTTTCTGTTGATAGTAGTGGATAATAGATCATGAAGGGAAGAGATAGTAGTCTCATCTCTCAGAAAATCTATAGAAATAAATGTGTGACGCAGTAGCTGATAGGTCTCTTTTTCGCTCTTTAACTCCAAAGAGTACCTAATCAGTCTTGCGGGGGTGGGAATACGAATAAATTTTTATAAAAATTTATTCTGTCCCACTCCCATTATAACAAAGGATTAAGGATTATGAAGACAAAACATGCGGTCTGGATAGCTTTTTTCTTGAATTTGAGTTATGCCATTGTTGAGTTTATTGCAGGAGGGATTTTTGGATCCAGTGCAGTTCTTGCTGATTCGGTCCATGACTTTGGGAGATGCGATCGCTATTGGGCATCTCCGCCTTTTCTGGAGAGTATTTCCAATCGTGAAGAAGACAGCCACTATACCTTGGGCTACAAGCGCTTTAGCCTTTTAGGGGCCATGGTAACAGCTGTGATTCTCATGACAGGGTCCGTTCTGGTTATTTTGGAAAATATAACGAAACTCTTTCACCCACAACCTGTCAATGATGAGGGCATCCTCTGGCTTGGAATCATAGCTGTCAGCATCAATGTGCTAGCGAGTCTTGTCATTCGCAAAGGGCAAACCAAGAACGAATCCATTCTCAGCCTGCATTTTCTTGAAGATACCTTAGGTTGGGTGGCTGTCATCTTAATGGCCATTGTTCTCCGATTTACCGACTGGTACATCCTAGATCCACTCTTATCTCTTGCTATTTCCATCTTTATTCTGTCCAAAGCCATTCCACGTTTTTGGAGCACGCTCAGGATTTTCCTGGATGCCGTGCCAGAAGGAGTGGATATCCAGCAAGTCAAGAGTGATTTGGAGCAGTTGGAGCATGTGGCTAGTATCAATCAGCTTAATCTCTGGACCATGGATGGTTTGGAAAAGAACGCCATTGTCCATGTTTGTCTAGAGCATGTCAACCACATGGAGGTCTGTAAAGAGTCTATTCGTACCTTGCTCAAAGATTGTGGCTTTCAAAATGTTACTATTGAGGTCGATGAAGACCTGGCAACCCACCGAGCCCATAAGCGCAATATCGAAGAGTTGGAAGTGAATCAAAGTCATGGACATATTCATCACCATCATTAATGACGAGTTGGTACGAGCAGAAGCCTAAGAAAAAGTGTATACTGTAGGTAAGTAAGCAATAGAAAGTAGGTTGTTCCTATGAAGAAAACAGTTTATACAAAAGCTGGGCAAGTGGGTCTAGTAGAAGTTGAACGTCCGCAAATCGAAGCGCCGGATGATGTTATTCTCCGCATCGTCCGCACATGTGTCTGTGGATCCGATCTCTGGAGCTACCGTAATCCAGATATTGAAGCAGGGCATCAAAATAGTGGCCACGAAGCCATTGGGATTGTCGAAGAAATCGGAGAAGCTATTACAACGGTCAAACCAGGAGACTTTGTCATCGCACCTTTCACCCATGGTTGTGGGGAGTGTGATGCCTGTCGTGCTGGCTACGATGGGACGTGTGACCGTCATATCGGCACCAACTGGTCTGATGGGGTGCAAGCGGAGTACATGCGCTTCGAATACGCCAACTGGGCCCTTGTCAAAATTCCAGGGCAACCATCAGATTATACAGAAGCCATGCTCAAATCTTTCTTGACGCTGGCAGATGTCATGCCGACGGGCTACCATGCGGCGCGTGTAGCAGACGTGAAGCCTGGTGACAAAGTAGTGGTCATCGGGGACGGTGCCGTTGGTCAATGTGCAGTGATCGCAGCTAAGATGCGGGGAGCGTCACAAATTGTCCTCATGAGTCGCCACGAAGACCGCCAACAGATGGCTTTGGAATTTGGTGCGACAGCAGTCGTAGCGGAGCGTGGTGAAGAAGGCATTGCCAAGGTCCGTGAAATCCTTGGTGGCGGAGCAGATGCGGCCCTTGAATGTGTCGGTACCGCAGCAGCTGTTGATCAAGCCCTTGGGGTGCTTCATAATGGTGGGCGTTTAGGTTTTGTCGGTGTCCCTCATTACAATAATCGTGCCCTTGGTTCGACCTTTGCCCAAAACATTTCGGTGGCAGGTGGGGCAGCCTCTGTTACTACCTATGACAAGCAGTTCTTGCTCAAGGCTGTACTTGATGGCGACATCAACCCAGGTCGCGTCTTTACTCATAGCTATAGCTTGGATGAGATTGATCAAGCCTATAAAGATATGGATGAACGTAAGACGATTAAGGCTATGATTGTACTGGACTAACGAAAAAATTCTAGTAGAAAATATCTACTAGAATTTTTTAATACAATTCCCAATCCGGACTTGAAAATTTCTTGGTTCGGGTCATATAAAAATGGATAAAGTGAACTTCCATTGCTAAAGTCATCACGGTTGCGATGGTAATGACAATGGTTGGATTGGCTGAGAAAAGAAGGGAGAGAACCAGTCCGATAAGGAACATCCCTGCTTGCAAACCATAATAGAGCTTGTCATACTTGAGGTGACTCTTGTTAAAATAGCCATTTGCAAGGATAGCACCTTGAAAGAGGCCGATACCCGTATAGAAGAAGCCAGTCGCAAAATGGTGATGGACTTCTGGATTGACCAAGAAACTCATAGACACAGTCACCATAATCAAGCCGATGAAAATTGGATAGTGACTATAAATTAGGAAGATTCCCTTATTCTTTCCTTCTTCATCAATGGCATGGTCAAACTTACCAAAGTAATTCATAAAGAGGTTGACCATGATGATAAAGTAAAGGATAGAGTGGATAGAGAAATTTTCAAGTGTAAAAAAATCTGCAAGGCCCATAATCATCTCACCAAAAGTGATGATAACTAAAAGCGAGATGCGTTCAATCAGGTGGGGGAGATTAATCTGAAAAAGACTTGTATGTCGAGTTAAGATAATAGGCATGACGAAGGTCAAGAGAATCCCTAGCATATAGACATAGATACCAAAATCTATCGGAAGAAGTGCAGCTATGTAGATAGCCAAGGTCCTGAGCCCTGTCATCCAAAGAAAGCCCTTGATACTTTTTCGATTGGCTGGAGTAGTAGACTTACGCAAATACTCTACTAAGTATTGGAGAAATAGGGTTAAGGTCAGGGTTCCCACTGTCCAGCAGAAGGTATGAAAGTAGCTCTGCCAGTCATTGGTAATCATGTTTGAGATTAAGAGCAACATTGCCATATTGATGAACATGACGGTCATATTGAAAAGGGAATTCTTTCCATAGCGGTTGGTATAGACGGTCTGAATCATCCAAGAATTGACCAAAACCAGAAGTGTCATCAGGAAACCAAAGATGGCATCTAATGATAAGACTCCATGGTGAAGATGATGGATAAGGGCAGTGGTTTTGGAAATAGCGTAAACAAAGACCAGATCATAAAAGAGTTCACTATACTCAACCCGTTTGTGTTTGATAAGATTTGACATGGGTTATCCTTTCTGCGATGTTTGAACAATTTATTATATCAGAAAAATGACAGTATATGATGGAAGGAAGGGGAGTAGACCAATCAATTTCATTGTGACGCAAATTGTCATTACATGACAACAGTTGATGTAGCCTATTTACTAGGATACTCCGAAGTGTCTTCCTTCTCACGAGCCTTTAAAAAATGGACCGGACAGACTATTTCAGAGTATCGCGAGTAGATGCAGACAGAAGCTTAACAGCAGAAATTTCCATTATCAACACCAGATGTATTCATCTGGTGTTTTTATCTTTCTGAAAAAAATGAAATTTTCTACTTGACAAGTGAGTGTTCACTCACTATAATAGATTTATCATTAAAAAGTGAGTGAACACTCACCTGGGAGGAAGTAAATGAAAACATTGCTACATTTACAAGATTTACAAAAATCTTTTGGTCAACAACTTGTGTTAAACCACGTTGGTTTTGAATTACAGTCTGGGGAAATCATTGGTCTAATCGGTCCTTCTGGTGCTGGTAAATCAACCATGATAAAAACCATGTTAGGAATGGAAAAGGCAGATAGCGGTATCGCTTTAGTCTTAGACCATACCATGCCCAATCGTCATATTCTGGGAGATATTGGCTATATGGCCCAGTCTGATGCTTTATATGAGGCTTTGTCAGGACAAGAAAATTTGGAATTTTTCGGTCAGCTAAAAGGCCTTTCCAAAAAAGACTTAAAGGATGAAATTGCCCATGTGGCTCAGGTGGTAGATTTAACAGAGCACTTAAATAAGGCTGTGTCTGGTTATTCCGGAGGCATGAAACGACGCTTGTCGCTGGCGATTGCGCTTTTAGGAAATCCTCAACTCCTGATTTTGGACGAACCGACAGTTGGAATCGATCCTTCTCTTCGAAAGAAAATCTGGAAGGAATTAATTACTCTTAGAGACAAGGGTGTAGGAATTTTGGTTACCACCCATGTCATGGATGAGGCAGAGCTGACAGATAAGGTTGGCCTCTTGTTAGGTGGAAACATCATTGCCTTTGATACACCAAAAAATCTCAAGGAAAGTTATGGTGTTTCAAGTATTGAAGAAGTCTTTTTGAAAGCGGAAGGAGAATAAGATGAGAACCCTTGCCATTGCAAAAAAAGTTATCAAAGAATTGCTTCGTGACAAACGAACCCTTGCCATGATGTTTGTGGCTCCGGTCTTTATCATGTGGTTGATGAACCTCATGTTTTCGGCTAGTACAACCGTGAACATCAAGCTAGCAACGCAGGATCTACCAACTAGTTTGGTAAAGAAAATGGATGATCTGGACCATGTCAATGTGAAAACATACAAAGACATGGAGCAAGCCAAAGAAGACTTGGCTGATGAGAAAGTCGACGCCGTCATTTCTTATAAAGACGGGGAGTATCAGGTAGATTATGCCAATACAGATGCTTCGAAAACTGCTATGACCCGTCAAGTATTGCGGACCAGTATCGCCAGTGAAGGCACCAATCAACTATTAACTCGTGTTAAACAGGCCCTTCCTCAATTGAAACTCGATGCAAAATCACCAGAAATTAAGGAATCTTATGAGTATGGGAATGAAGATACAGGTTTCTTTGCCAAAATGATTCCAGTCTTGATTGGATTTGTCGTCTTCTTCTTTGTCTTCTTGATTTCAGGGATGGCGCTGTTGAAAGAACGCACCAGCGGGACCCTAGATCGCTTATTAGCCACTCCGGTCAAACGTTCTGAAATCGTCTATGGTTACATGATGTCTTATGGAATCATAGCTATTCTTCAAACAGCAGTTGTTGTTTTAGCAGCTATTTGGTTGTTGAATATTGAAGTTGTCGGAAGTTTATTAAATGTTATAATAGTTAATGTGGTATTGGCTCTTGTAGCACTCGCCTTCGGAATTCTCTTGTCCACCTTGGCCAAATCAGAATTTCAAATGATGCAATTTATTCCTCTTGTGATTATGCCGCAGCTCTTTTTCTCAGGAATCATTCCTCTTGGTTCAATGGGAGAGTGGGCAAAAACAATTGGGAAATTCTTGCCTTTGACCTACTCAGGTGATGCCATGAGTCAGATTATTCTTTACGGACGTAACCTTGGGGATATTTTGCCAAATATCGGTGTTTTACTGCTTTTCCTTGTCGCTTTGACAATGCTGAATATTTTCGGATTGCGTCGGTATCGTAAGGTATAAAAATAAAAAGGATGTGAGGATGGACATGAACGAGAGTATTTTTGAGTCGTTTGAAGCTTATCTAGAGGGAGCAGACTATCCCAAAGGAAAGAAGAAAATTATGCAGGCAGCCGTCGATTTGATCTCGACCAAGGGTTATAATGGGACTTCAACTCTTCAAATTGCGGAGCATGCCGGGCTTAGCCAAGCCACACTCTTCAAGTATTTCCAGACCAAAGATGAGTTGCTGACGGCTATTTTACATCCGATCCTTCCTAGTCTTCTGGGAAATTTTCTGGATCAACTCTTAAATTTTCAAACAACAGAGGAAAAAATTCACTATTTCGTTTATGACCGAATGAACTACCTCAAAACCAATCAAGCTCTCTTAAAAATCGTGTTACAGGAGATATTTTCGAATGAAAAGATCAAGCAGGAGCAAGAACATATTTGGAGTTTCATTCAGGGTAGAATTGGTGACCTCCTTCAAGAACTGAAAGCGGACCCTCGCATCAATCCTGATCTGACTATTTCCCAATTCCTGCGTATTCTGATTGGCCCGCTGCTTGCCTATTTTGGTCAGCTCTATATTCTTGGAACTAATGGGCAAGTGACCGATGAAGATCTTTCCTTGGTCGAAAAGCAAATCTTAGGTGGCTTGTGGAAATAGGGGGATCTGATAGAAACAAACCAAAAAACCATATTCCATTTCAATGGGAATATGGTTTTTTACAACTTTTATTTCAAATTCGACATCACTTGTTTCTTGGTGAAGGTGCGCTCTTGTTTATTAGCTAAGGCCTTAATGCGCGCATCAAGGAGAATAGCGCGACCTTCGGCACTTCGGGTATAGACGAGGTCATACTTACCCAGGCTCTTTCGGATTTGCGCCACAAAGGCTTGGGCATCTTCTTTTCGTTTGTCAAAGAGGCTTGGTACGGCGAAATATTCTGTCTGATCAGATACCTTTTCTTGTGCTTTTAGGATATAGCGCTGATTTTCAATGGGTGCGAAAAATTCGATCATGGTTTGCGAAAAGAGTTCTTTCTCCCGCATGGTTCCGCCCTTCAAATAAATCAGCGTGTGGATGGCATCCTTTCTGTCTCGTACAACTTGGATGCGGCTCTCCTGGGTTTGAATCTGTCCAGAAGCTAATAAGGCTTGACGGACAGCCTCTCCAAATACTTCCATAGCGTTTATAAGGGCTCTTATAGAGATAGTAGCGCAGCCAAGCAAGGAGTGCGAGGACAGCTAAGAAGAAGAGAAAAATCAGAGAAGCTGTATTCCTTCCTCCTCTATATGAATAGTAAATGAGATTGGCGAAAGCATCGGTCAAAGTGCAGGCCGTTAGCCATCGAGCTAGCTTTCTGGCATCAAAAAATAGGGCCAGAGGCAGGAAGTGTTTATCCACTTGGACCTCATTTGCAATCTCCATATTCTCCAGAATCGGAAGGGCTTTTTGCCAGCCATCCCGGAGTTCTTGACGATGGGTGGAGCGCTCTAAGGTCTCTTCATTGAGTTTTCTGCAACTGTTTTTTGGTATAGCGGATATTGTCAAAGGCTAGACGTTCGATACCGGATTCGATGAAGGGTTCCTTGTAGTGGAGACCTAAAAATTGCTTCATCCGTCTTTCTAAGAGCTCCAGATCAGGACTATATTCTTTCAGCTGATCAGTGATGGCTTCGATCTCTTCTTTTTCAAGATCGGACTTTTCATACCATTTCTTTAGGGAAAGATTGATGGAGACCAGGTGCCAGATATTACTGGTCTTGTCTGGATCCTCAGGCCACACTCGGATGGCACGACCTCGCATTTGGTTGCTGAGCATAAAGCTGCCGACAAAGCTCGCTAGGATCAGGGAATTAACGCAAGGTGCATCCCAGCCTTCTCCTAGAAGTGACTTGGTTCCAATGACGACCTGGATGAGCCCTTCTTGAAAGAGCTGGGTCACAGCTGTCACCAAATCATGTTGAGAACCGACCAAACGAACCTTGAGAAAGTCATCAGGAGATAATTGGCCAACACTTTGATAAGTCAGTCTATTCCCTCCTAGCAGCTCCTCTAGTCTTGGCTTAGCGACTCGTCGGGATGATGACGATGCTACCGGTCAAATACAGCGATGGCAGGAGGAGTTGCTTGCTCTATGCTTTCCCTGCGAATGGATTCGAAATAAGAGAGCACTCCCAATTGAGTAAATTGGGCGTCTTTATCTCCGAGATGAACTTCGAAATCTTGACGAATATAGTCTGTTAGGACCAGTTGGCGCAGTCGGCTTCCAAGAGCCTGGTATTCGGCCTTGAAAATCTCTCGAACCGCATTGAGTTTTCCGAGGGATTGGTTGAGCAGAAGGTCTTGTTTTTTGTTGCGGACCAGTTTAACTTGTTTTCGATCGATCAAGCTGGCTGCTTTTAATTCATGAAGCAGTTGCTTCTCGTATTCCTCAGGTAGATTGTACCAGTGAGGCACCTGAAAGAGCAGACCTTGCAGGAGAATTTCAAGCCAGTCCAGGGTGAAAGCAGGTAGTTTCTTGGCTCCTAAAAGGTCCTGGAAACGTTTGGGAAAGTCAATTCCCTTGCTTCGAAGAAAGATCAGGGTAGCAGAGAGATACTTAGGCTCATTGAGCAATTCATCATTGCTGATCTGACCAGATAAGGCCTGGCAGGTTTTGGAGGTGTTGGCAAAAGAGGGGATCGGAAGTCAGTTGTTGCAAGAGAGCATTCTTTTGTTGGCTAAAAGCATCCAATTGCTCTTGCTCTTCCTTGGTTGGAAAGGCAAAGTAGACATAGTCTTGGTGAGGACAAAGGGTGTCTTCCTTGACCAATTCGGGAACCGTAATTTCCTCATCAATCTCACCACACATGCGGATATAGCGATCCCAAAGGGCAGGATCCCCTTCATAGGGCGGGGTGGCGGTAAGGGAGATCATCTTTAAGTCAGGGAAGGCTTGACGAAAAGCTTCCAAACTCTTCCACCATTCATTGCGCAAGTGGTGGCACTCATCTAAACAAAGGGTCCCGAGTGAGATGGCTTTGAAAGTAGTAAAGATATCAAAGCCTTTGAAATCAAATGTTTCAATCTCTGCCTGGTCATCGGTATCCTCAGCTTGTGATTGACCGACGACTTGGTTCATGGCGCTGTGTAGGGCCTGATAGGTAGCCACTGTAATCAGCTTAGGATGTTTTAAGTCTTGTGAAATCAGTTGTTCTGCTTGGCTTTCATCACTCAAGAATGCCTGGATAATCCGGTCCACCCATTGCTGACGAATGGTGACAGTAGGAGCTAAGATCAGGGTTGGCTGACCAAAGCGCCGGATAAATTCGATACCCAGGGTTGTTTTCCCAGAGCCAGGCGCTGCTACCAAATGCAGATGGCCATCCGCCATAAAAGCGTCACTCTTATCGAGAACGCGTTTTTGATAGTGTCTCCATTGGCCTGTAAAGGCTAGTTCTTGTAACATTGGTTTCCTCCCTTGTACTGTCCCCATTATATCATAGCGGAGGACAAGAATCTCTTGGTAGAAGTTGAAGATTTCCGCTTTCTAATGAAAATAGCAAAGGGGAAATTTTGAGTGATAAAAAGCCCAATCAACGGATTAGGCTTTTCATGTTAGTCTTTCTTTGTTTTACGAGAGAGGCCAAAGGCAGCACTCATGCTAAGAAGACCAAGGCCAAGAGTTGTCAAGGCAATTGAGGTCTTGCTTCCTGTATTTGGAAGACTTGCTTCTTTTTGAGGAAGAGCTGCAGGTGCGATATAGACTGCCGTTTTCGCAGGCTCGTTTTTAGCAGGTGTGAATACAGTCGGTTTCGCAGGGGTTACAACAGCCGGTTTTTGAGGAGTAGGAGTCGGTGTTGCAGGCGTTTGGATGCTAGGTGTTTGTGGTTTTGCTTTCGCCACGCGATGAGTTTTTGAGATCAACTCATACTTGTCTGTTTGGACTTTGAAGACACGACCTTTTTGGACAGTTTCAACGACTTTATTGGCAAATTGAACGTTCAACAAGTCAGCAAAGTTTTTGTCGATATCTAGGTAGAGACCATTTGTTCCATTGACCAATGGATCAAAGTCTTTTTTTTCACGTGTTTCACCAACCACTGTCAAAGAGATACCAGCATCTTGAAGGGCTTTCAGTGTCGCTTCTTTGGTTGGTGTATCCTTTGTAAGATCAATGTCCTCGTCTGTAATCAAGAAAGCAAAGCGATGGTTGTTTGCCCCAGTCCCCCAGTTGTAGTCCCCTGAAGTAGCGATATGATGCAATGGAACAGTAGCATTTTTCATAGTAGCCTTTAGTTTTGATGGTTTTCAAAGCAGAAATGAAAACTTTCTGGATCACTTGTGAACTTAGATCCATTGAAAATCATGGTATTTAACTTCACTAGCTCTTTCGTATTCAACCAATCCCTAAACGAGCTTGAATATTTTTTTGCCGATAGATTGCGAACGAAAGGTCTCGACATTCTTCATCGTATCCCTGATGTGAGAATCCATTGAAGTTGATTTGTCAATGACAAAGACGATGTCTGATGTTGCTTGAACTTCTTTTTTTATTGACCACATCGGCTTCTTTTTGTCACTTCGACTACAGTTGTTTTTATTGACTGTTTCAGTTGTTGTCTCAGTGTAGTCAGCTGTTTCTTTGGTTGATGTAGCTGTCTTGGTAGAAGAGACTGGTTTTGAAGTGCCAACAGGTGTGTCTTGATCAGCTAAGCTAGTCGTTTTGATGGTTGCTGTTGAAGTAGTGGTGGTGTCTGCACCGTCTGTTTTAGCAGATGGGCCAGTTTTTTTGACGTCCACAGCGATGATATCCCCAGTTTTTGCTTTATCAGCAGGAACAACTGGTGTATTGGCTTTGGCGTTGATTTCTTCTGTTGCAGCCGTGATAGGTGATTTTGCGGCTGTAGTAGCTGCAGGAGCAGCTTGGGTTGTGCTAGGTGCAACGTCATCAGCTGAAGCAATAGTCGTTCCTGTGAAGACAGTTCCTAAAACAACGGAAGCTAAAGTTAAAGTTTGTTTACGTGAAATAGTATATTTTTTCAAAATACGTCCCCTTTTTAATAAACTTTTTTCTATCATACAGGTTTTTGAAAAACTTGTCAACGGTATAATAATCAAGGGTTTTACCGACTTTTATATCCCTAATTATTGATAAAAAGCTGAGTGAGAAAAATATACACAAAATAATTTAAATATACAAAGTGTGCAAAAGAAAATAGGATTCCCACAAATTTGCAGGAATCCTTATTTTATCGGCATTTCTACTCTATTTTTTAGTCGTAAAAAATACTAGCTAGTCACTTTTTTTATGTTTCTGCATTAGCACTAAGAACAAAGACTACGACTAGTTTAGTAATTTTTCAAAGAATTGGATGACCTCTGGTTTGAGATTACTTTCCTTCGGTTCAACTAGTGAAACGTAAAAACTAATCCGTTCACTTTCTGCCATCGGAATCGCGATCAGTTCTTCTTCACCATCTGTTAGTGCAAGATCTGCTAGTAAACTGATCCCCACTTGTTTACGAAGAAGTTGTTTTAGGAGCTGAATATCATCCGTCTGAAAGAAGGGCGTAGCCTCATGGTGATAGCGCTCATTCAACTGTTCAAAGGCTTTTAAATGAACAAAGTGCTCATCTGGAATGATAAAATCTTCATCGATGACGTCTGAAAATTGTAATACTTTTTTGGAGGCTAGTGGATGGTTGTGATAAAGGATATAGAAGAGATCTCGTTTGGCCATTTCTCTTACCTGGAAGCGATGATCTTTAATCGGTTCTAAACTCCCTAAAAAACTAGCATCTAGTTCTCCTTTGGAAAGCATTTCTAAAAGTTCGACAGATCCCTTCTTGAACAGGATGGATACTTTGAAGAGCTGCAACATTACTGATAAAGGCGGGTTGTTTTCGGACAAGATAGTCAATGATGATTGGTGGGAAACCAATCGTATTGAATTGAGAAAGACTCCGGAGGATCTCTTTTTTGGCCCCTTGAATCTCAGGTAAGACCTTTTGAATATGTCGTAGCAAGATTTCTCCTTGGGGCGTCAATTTGAAAGTACGGTGAGAAGGATCGTGCGCGATTAATGGGCAGTGAAATTCCTTTTCTAGTCGTTTAATCGCATAGGAAACGGATGGTTGACTGATCCCGTGTTTTTGGGCAACCCCAGTAAAGGATTGCTGTTGACTAAGATCAAAAAAATAATAAAAGTCCTTAAGATTCATTGGGCTCCCTCTTCTAAATAGACAGACATGGATAAGCAAAAATTATCCGTGATAGCTAATTTGACTATATGATTTTTTGTTTGTTACAATCTGAGGTGAGTCAGAGGACAATTAAAGGCTATCTAAAAGATCTTCAAAAATCGTTAGGATCTTTCTCCCTTTTTCCAACTGGAAGTTGTTTAATTTTCATGTTTACTCTCTTAAGTGAAAGGCTGTCAGTAGGATCTGAAGACGATTCGAGTGAATCAAAATTGAAGAATTCTTCAGGCGTTAACTCAAGAGCAGAAATGACTTTTTCAAGACTGTGAATGGTCAGATTCACGTTTTGATTTTCCAATTGATTGATGTATTTTAATCCAAGATCTGCCCGTTCCGATAGCTCCTCTTGACTCATGTTTTGTTTTTTTCGCAAATATTTGACCTTTTGCGCTATATACCGTTGTAAATAATGTTTTGTTTTCATGTAACCAGAATACAAGTTTTAAATGACAAAAATAACACCTTAAACAAAACAAAGTATCTTTATAACAAACATATTTTAGATTTATTATCTATGGTTTTTATAGGTATTGATCATCATAAGTGGAAAAAAGAATACCTGAAAACAGTGGATCTTTTGATGAGAATAACCTTCTAAAAGGTGGAAAGGAACAGGCTTTTTTAAGAGATGACCGTGACTATCTAGGAAGTGATGGATAAACCTATTATTTTGTTATCTATTGAAATCGCATCATTTTTAGAGTTGTATCGCCTGAATTTTCATTTAGTGATTCATTTATATTGTATCATATATAGAACAAAAGTGTCATTTAGAGTAAATAAGTGTTATAATAGAATAAAACTAAATAAGGAGGTCACATGATGACTGCACATGATATTTTAAACAACCCTTTCCTCAATAAAGGAACTGCCTTTACTTTAGAGGAACGTCAGAAACTAGGTCTCATTGGCCTTCTACCACCTTACGTTCAAACCATTGAAGAACAAGCAGCGCAAACTTATGCGCAAATGCAAACAAAGGTTAACGATTTGGAAAAACGTTTGTTCCTAATGGAAATTTTTAATACCAACCGTACTCTATTTTCTACTACCTGTTTGCTCAACATTTGGAAGAGTTTAATCCCATTGTCTATGATCCCAACCATTGCTGATACCATTGAAGGGTTACAGCGATCTTTTTGTAGACCCACAATATGCCGCATATCTTGATATCAATCATCCCTGAAAATATCGAAGCGACTTTGAAAAATGCAGCGGGTGATCGTGAAATTCGTCTTATTGTTGTGACAGATGCAGAAGGTATTCTCGGTATTGGTGACTGGGGTACAAATGGTGTCGATATTTCTGTTGGGAAACTGATGGTCTATACTGGAGCTGCAGGAATTGATCCTTCAATGGTACTTCCTTTGGTCATTGACGCAGGTACCAATCGTGAAGAATTGCGTAACAATCCTAATTACTTGGGAAATCGCCACGAACGTGTGCGTGGTGATCGTTACTATGATTTTATCGATCAATTTGTCCAAACTGCAGAACGTCTTTTCCCTAAACTCTACCTTCACTGGGAAGATTTCGGTCGCTTAAATGCTGCCAACATCCTTGAAAAATATCGAAAACAAATCCCAACCTTTAACGATGATATCCAAGGAACTGGTATTGTAACCCTTGGTGGGATCTTTGGGGCATTGGATATTACAGGTGAAAAATTAACGGATCAAGTTTATCTCTGCTATGGTGGTGGGACTGCTGGTGCAGGGATTGCCTCTCGTGTCCTTCGTGAAATGGTCAGTGAAGGCCTTTCTGAAGAAGAAGCCTATAAACGCTTCTTTATGGTCGACAAACAAGGTCTGCTCTTTGATGACATGGATGACCTGACTCCGCAACAAAAACCATTTGCTAAGAAACGTTCTGATTTTGCCAATGCAGATCAGTTGACGGACCTTCTTGAAGTAGTGAAGACGGTTAAGCCAACTATTCTTGTGGGAACTTCCACTCAGCCAAATACTTTCACAAAAGAAATTGTAGAAGCTATGTGTGAAAACACTGAACGTCCTATCATTTTCCCATTGTCAAACCCAACCAAACTAGCTGAAGCAAGTGCCAAAGATTTGATCGAATGGTCAGACGGAAAAGCATTTGTTGCAACAGGAATTCCAGCTGGTACGATTTCCTATAAAGGGGTGGACTACGTGATTGGTCAAGCGAATAATGCCCTGATTTACCCAGGTCTTGGACTTGGTATGCTAGCTTCTGAAGCGAGTCTGTTGACGGATGAAATGATTGGAGCAGCCGCACATTCATTGAGTGGTATTGTCAATCCAGGCGAACCAGGAGCACCAGTCTTGCCTCCATTCAAGTATGTAGCTGATGTTTCTATCAAAGTAGCAGAAGCAGTTGCTAAAAAAGCGCAAGAACAAGGTCTTGCGCGTGCTCAAGAAACAGATATGGCTAAAGCAGTTCGTGATTTGAAATGGTATCCAGAATATAAATAAGTAGATTTAATGGAGGTGTACGAGTGCGACTGGATGCCTCGTACACCTTTTCTTGTATATCCTGTTAGATAGAAAGGAGACTATGGAAATCTTTTTAACTTCAATTCAGAGTATTGTACCCATTATCGTCATCATCATTCTTGGTTATTTCTTGCAAGTCCGCGGTTGGTTTCAAGAGAGCTTCGGAAATGACCTATCTAAACTGATTATGAACGTGGCCATGCCTGTTGCAATTTTTACCTCTGTTCTTAAATATTTAACTTTAGATAAATTGATTAGCTTGTCTGGCGGTTTGTTGTATACCTTTATCGCCTTCATTCTTGGTTACCTAGCGGCCTTTATCGCAGTGAAAGTTTTTAAAGTGCGCCCGGGTCGTCGAGGAACCATGATTAATACCTTTGTTAATGCCAATACCATATTTATTGGTTTGCCTTTAAATATCGCTTTGTTTGGAAATCAAGCCCTTCCTTACTTCTTGGTTTATTATATTACAAATACAGTATCTACTTGGACATTAGGTGTCTATCTGATGACTTCTGATAGTAAAGAAGGGGCTTCAAAACAGGCTCAAAAATTTAATTGGAAGAAGCTTTCCCAGCTCCTTTATTAGGTTTTCTCGTAGCCCTCGTCTTTTTGGTGTTGCGTATTCCTGTTCCAAGTTTTGCGGAAAGTACCTTGACTTATATTGGTAGTTTAACAACGCCCTTATCTCTTGTCTATATCGGTATCGTCCTAGCTAAGGCAGGTTTGAACACCATTCGCTTTGATAAAGATACCATTATCACACTGGTTGGTCGTTTTATTCTTGCACCGGTCATCATGCTCTTGGTTCTCAAGTTCTTCTCTCCAAATATGGTGGCACCAGAATTTAGAACCTTTATGATTCAATCAGCAACACCAGCCTTGGCAGTTCTTCCTATCCTTGCCAATCAAGGTAAAGGTGATGTTGAGTTTTCAACGAATGTGGTCACTCTCAGCACAGTCTTATTTGTGATTGTGGTTCCAATTCTGCAGACATTGTTGGGATAGCATTTATATGAAAATGATGTAGTTTTAGTGCTATACATTCGTCAAAAAGGACGTCGGGTATTATACTCCGACGTCCTTTTTAAACGGATGACTAAATCAACACATAGGTTTCAACCGCTTGCCCAGCCCCGTTTTCATTGTTGGTCTTTGTCACGACTGCTGCTCCGTCTTTCACCTCTTGAGGAGCGTTGCCCATAGCGACCCCGATGCCTGCT
>BNJU01003235.1_pt1 | contig 36936 bp, 50 predicted proteins | sample 8539281 | NCBI WGS metagenome assembly BNJU01 (sample SAMD00202456, study PRJDB9452) | human saliva metagenome | isolation source: human saliva | place: Japan
AATTTCCTGCGGGTGTATTTCTTGCCGTCGATTTCCGTCGTCCAGTCGGTGCCCATGTGGCGCTTGACGGACGAGATGGTGCGGTCAACGTTGGTGACCGCCTGGCGCTTTGCCACACTACCGACCAGAACGTCGCCATCCTTGGAGAATGCGACGACGGAGGGGGTGGTGCGGGCGCCTTCAGCGTTTGCAATAACTACGGGGTCGCCACCTTCGAGGGTGGATACGACCGAGTTGGTGGTGCCGAGGTCAATACCGACTGCACGTGCCATGTTTTTGTACTCCTTAGTGTTATGCCCCGCTTCTTGGCGAGGCGGGTTCCTTGGTTAGATTTTCGGGGCGTGAGGGGTTTTAGGCCGAGCGCATGCACGGTAGAAAGTGTGCTTGGATTGCTGCCCAGCGTGTGACCCCTTGAGCCTCATGTACTCAAGTTTTACACATGGTTGGACGGATGTCAACAGACTTGAGTGAAAAAGACTCAACTTTTTGCAGCCTATACAGATAAGGCTTGAGACTGAGGGGGCAAAACCTGGTCAATCCACCCATTCATGGATGACAATGCCCCCTGCTTCAAACGCCGTTTTATACAAGCCCTTACATCCGGTACTATTAGACGAACACGGGGTGTATTACTCTAATTCACCCATGCAGCGGAGGAATTTTGAGGTTTTCAGCCCGAGAACATCGGGAAAATCTCAAGACATAGAGGGTACTGAAATATGATCAAGAATATTCGCGAACGGAACGAGTCGGTCAAGCCACACGATTTTGAGCTCAAGAAGCTACGAGCCGCGCTACCTGGGTATTTCGATAAAAACGGAAATTTTAAGCTCGATCGTCTTCAGGACACCCTACAAAGTAACGACGTAAACCTTACCAAAGAAGGCTACGAGCTCAAGTTTCTTGGAAAGTCCTACGCGAAATATCTAACTTCCACAGAAACCGAAACAGTTATTGTCCCCGATCTCAAGCATAACGCTGAGCCCAAGAATAGGGACTCCGAAAACCTCTACATTGTGGGCGATAACCTTGACGCGCTCAAACATCTATTAGGATCCTACGCAGGCAAGGTGAAATGCATCTATATTGACCCACCCTACAACACGGGATCGGACGGCTTTGTTTACAACGACGATTTCGGCTTCACCCCTTCCCAACTCGTCAACAAGATCGGCATTTCTGAAGACGAGGCACAGCGAGTCTATGACCTACAAGGAAAATCCTCCCATTCTGCATGGCTAACCTTCATGTACCCTCGTCTACAGCTGGCAAAAGAATTACTTAGTGACGATGGTGTTATTTTTTTATTAGTATTGATGACAATGAATACATAAATTTAAAATCTACGTGCGATGAAATACTAGGAGAACAAAATTTCCAGGCAAGTGTTATTACTATAGCAAACCCTGGCGGTCGAGATTATAAAGATATTGCTATATCACATGAGTCTATACTGGTTTATGGGAAACATGATAATGTAACCATCGGCGAGATTCAGAAAAATATTTCCTTCCCATTGCAAGACAATAAAGGTGGATTTGAATTACGAGAATTAAGAAATAGGAATCCTAAGTTCAACAGGGCTAATCGCCCCAACCTTTATTATCCTATATATATAAACCCAAACTCGATGACTAAAGATGGTTATTGCGAGATAAGTACTTCACCCAAAACATCCTTTTCGATCAAGGTATTTCCACAAAATAGCGTAGGCGTTGATAGCTGTTGGCGCTGGGGACAGGAAAAAGTAACTAAAAAAATATAGTGCCTGGCTCAGCATTAGAATCTCAGGTTGTAGCGCGACAAAAACGGGATGGCGGCTGGAATATATACGAGAAAAACCGTCGATCAACAACCAAGGTTAAATCAGTATGGACAGAGAGCAACATGAGGACAGAAGATGGAACGCGAGAAGTTCGTTCCTTATTTGGCTCCTCTGTTTTTGATCACCCAAAGCCTCTTGCTTTGATAGAGCGCTGTATTGAAATAGGAAGTACCCCTGATTCACTCATATTAGATTTTTTCTCTGGATCTGGAACGACTGCGGAGGCAGTTTTAAAACTCAATTCTGAAGATACTGGAAATCGTAAATATATTATAGTGCAAATTCCTGAAGAAATTGATTCTTCAAAACCTGCCTATAAGGCAGGGTATCGTACTATTGATGAAATTGGGCGCGAACGCATCAAACGCGCCGCTGAGAAAATCAAATCTGAGACCAACGCAGACATTGACTATGGGTTCCGCCTATTCCGACTTGAAGAGCCCTCCGGTCAAGTTTTAAACGACCTTGAGAAATTCGACCCAGACCAGGCTGACGCCCTCTTCTCTGGTGATTATGTCTCAAAAGTTCGACAACTTAGATCAGCAAGGGACACCTGGACACGATACGATCCTGACTACCTGGCTAGTCCAAGACGGTTACGGATTAACAGCCGACACGCGCCAAGTAGAACTGTCCGGATACTCTCTCGATGTTTGCGGGGATTCTGCCTATATTATCGAGCCAGGTCTAACAAACGACGATGTTAAGTCGTTGGTCACCATGATTGAAAATGGTAACCTCAATATCTCCCGCGTAGTTGTTTTTGGTTACTCCGTAGATTTTTCTGTCATGCACAATTTGAAGAATAATCTTTCAGACCTCAAATCAGGCAAATCTGTAACCGTGATTGAGAGGTTCTAAAGATTATGCAGATCAGGCTTCAGACTCTTGACCATCAGCAGCGTGCGCTCACGGCCTTAAAACACGTCTTTCATAATGTAGAGACGGATCTTGGATCCATCTTAGAAGCAAACCCTATTTTCGATGTTTCCGACCGTCAAATAAATCACAACATTTATCAGCTACAAGATGGTTCAGTTGAAGGTATAGGCCCAATCCCTCATTCTTGGCGGCAAAACTCCACTGATAACGCCCACATATTGGGTATTGACGTTAAGATGGAAACAGGCACTGGTAAAACCCTGGTCTATACCCAGTTTATGTACGAATTGAACAAACTCTACGGGTTCACAAAATTCATTATCTTGGTACCCTCGACTCCCATCAGGGAGGGCGTGCAATCTTTCATTACCTCAGATTATGCCCGCCAATATTTTGACGATATTTACGGGGGTAGGATCAATCTTCGTCTAGATGTATTGGAGTCTCAAAAGCGTTCCAAAGGGCGTAAAATGTTCCCCAGCGCAGTCACCAACTTTGTGCAGGCATCACGCCTGACGGAAGGACGTATTTCTGCGCTCTTAATGACCGATAAAATGTTGCAATCCAAGGCGACAATGGGTGCAATATACGATCAGACCGTCTTAGGGATGTCTAGCAACCCCTACGAGGCACTACGTGAGACCCGGCCTATTGTTATTATTGATGAACCGCACCGGTTCCGCCGGGAAAATAAAGCTTATCAGACAATCGTAAATGAACTACAGCCCCAAGCGATCTTTCGCTTCGGGGCAACTTTTCCTGAGAAAGATCCTAAAGCAAAAGTTAAAACCATAGATTATAACAATCTTATTTTTAACCTTGGGGCCGTTGAAGCTTTTAACAATCAACTGGTTAAGGGCGTTGCTATTCAATATCCAGAGGATACGGATCAAAAATCCACACGCTTACGTTTAACAAAAATTTCCAAATCTAAGCCAAAAACCGCTAACTTCGAGAACATTGATACCAAGAAAACCCTAACCTTGCACGTTGGTGATTCTCTCGCAGAAGCCAGCGGAGATTTTTCTGGAATTACGGTAGAAGGTATAGGCAAAACCGAAAATGCTACCATTAAGTCAGGCGTTACTCTGTCTAACGGGCAGATTCTAGCTGCACGAGATATTATCACTGCACGGGTTTACTCAGACACCTACCAGGGGTTGATGATGAAGCGCGCGATAGATAATCATTTTGAAACCGAATGGGAGAATTTTCAACGAATCACCAAAGTTAAGACCCTCACTCTATTCTTTATTGATTCCATTACCTCCTATCGTGGCGAAGATGGACCGGGACATCTACGTCTACATTTTGAAAAGTTACTCAAGGATAAACTCACGCGAGAGATTGCGCGTCACAAACAAGAGTCTTCTGGTTCAACGGTAAGGCAGCAGTATGTAGAGTATTTACAAGCTTCACTAACGAATCTACAAGCCACTAATGGCGGATATTTCTCAGACGATAATTCTTCACGTGACGAAGATATTAAAAATGAAGTGGATAAAATTCTTCGCGATAAACAATCATTGTTATCATTCATCAACCCGGATGGAACGCCCAATACCATGCGTTTCATCTTCTCCAAATGGACTTTACGTGAAGGTTGGGATAATCCTAACGTTTTCCAGATCGTTAAACTACGTTCTTCGGGATCCGAAATCTCTAAGCTTCAGGAAGTAGGCCGCGGTCTACGACTACCAGTCGATGTTAATGGCACCCGTCTTTCCGATGAGCAGTTCTATCTCACGTACCTAGTCGATTACACAGAAAAGTCTTTCGCCAATTCGCTAATTTCTGAAATTAATAATGATGCGAATAAACCAGAAGCACCTATCGTAGAACGTATCCCTGAGATTGCAAAAAAATATGGGAATAACAGCAAAAAGAATTAGCGGATAAACTATGGGACAGCGGTCTCATAAATTATAAATTCACTATAATCGAAGGTAAAGAAATCGAGTTCTATAAAATATTCCCAGAATTCAGCAAAAGGAAGGGTTAACTCTGATAAAGTCCTGACTGAAAACGAAAATTCCAAGGTAGGTATCCGCAAAGATCGTTATTATGACCTGAAAGAGCTTTGGGAGACTGTCAACGCCAAGTACTACCTACAATTAGATAATCTCACAACAGAAGAAATTGATGAGTGTCTTGACGACATCTTAGGTAAAGATATTTATCGTCGCCAGCAGGGACGTATTACCCAAGACAGGCTCAATACTGATGGAAACAGGGAATTCACTGTCACGTCTTCAACTAAAGACATTTTTGATATTCACGATACCCTGCCCTACAGCGAGTGGCTCAAACAAGCCCACCAACAGACGTACCTCCCTATTGGTAGGATTCACGCAGCTCTTGTACGATATAACGCAAAGAAGGAACTATCTGATCTCTTCTTTAATAAAGGCACTCTGAGCGAGTTTGTTGCACAGTTTAATCTCTGGATGCAGAATATACCTACTGATTGGTTCTCTTATACCCGCATTAAAGGAACTCTGGGAAAAACTGCCCTCACTGATGTGGACGGTAAACCGCTTAAGCATATTGTCCAAGGCAACGTTGGTATCTACCGTGATCAGAATGCCGAAGTGCCAGAGAAGTTCCTCTATGACACATTCGTTTATGATTCACCTAAGGAACAAGAAAATATTCGTGACTCCATCATGGATGAGATCGTAGCCTATGGTAAAATACCACGCCGTTCTATTAGGATACCGCTTCATTTCGGAGGAACGACTAGCCCCGATTTCATGTATGTTCTAAAAACCAAAGACGGCAAGCTGTCATTAAACTTTATCATCGAAACTAAAGATTATGACGTTAAGAGTGATTTGAGGGGATCAGAGAATCGACGTATTGAAGCAGTCCAAAAGTTCTTTGACTCCATCGATAAAAATCAGGAGATTAATGTAAAATTCACCCCACAACTCAAACGTGATGGTATTCAGGAGATGCTTGAAAATATACTTAGGACAACCCAGCAGAATAGTCAGGATAATTTAGACCAATAATGCACCTTAGGGGTATCGCCCACCCTCTAGGGTTGGGTAATACGCCAAATGCTGCGTTATTCGTGGGGCTACAAAGATGGGAAGCAACTACTAGATGCTGAGTACGTATTACATAGGCTATGAAGGTATCAGGAAGAGTGCCCTCACCTGGCAGGGTTTACGCTGGGGACTCGCGCAGGGGTACATCAGCCGCGCAGATATTCTGCGGTATGCCTCCGACCGGCTGAAGGAAGACTCCAGCGACCTGGAATACGAGCTCTACCAGTGCAAACCCGACCACACCTACCGGGTTGATGGGATTCTGGCCGAACTCGCGCGGCACGAAGACTCTCCCGAGCTCACCGACCCTGAATCCGGAAGCACCGACCCCCGCCACGCGCTCTGGCTGTACCTGCTGCTCAAACATGTGTATGAGAACCGCAAGAACTTTGACGACCCGCTGGGCGAGGTGGAAATTCTTCACGCCGATTTTGGCTACCCCGAGGACGTGACCCCATTCGTGCGATACATGCCCCCGACCGACTATGACCCTTCAACGTACACTCGCCAAGAGAACATCGACAGACTCTATGCTCTGTGGAAGGCGTACTTGCGCGAGGCTAAAACCCGTTTTGAGGTGTAACAGCCAAAACTTGCCTGCCTATCTAGAAGAGTTTTTTGCATTCAGAAGTGATAAGCTCTTCTGAATGCAAAAAACTCTTCTGAATAGAAACGACGCTTCAGCAGGCAGCCCTCATACCGCTGCCTTTCTGGTGCCGCTGGCATACACTTAAAACCATGTACCGCATCATGACTGTCTGCACCGGAAATATTTGCCGCTCCCCCGTGGGCGAGTACCTGATTCGTGAGCACGCGCGCCAGGCGGGGCTTGAGGTTGAGGTCGCGTCCTCCGCCATCACGGACTACGAGATCGGCAACCCCATCGACACCCGCGCCGGGCGCATACTCACCGCGCGCGGCATCGACCCCAGCGGGCACCGCGCATCCAGATTCGTTGTCGAAGACTTCGACCGCTACGACCTGATTCTGGCGATGGACACCCCGCACTACCTGCACCTGAAACAGCTTGCGCGCACCGAGGACGACAAAGCCAAAATCCGCATGATGCGCTCCTTCGACCCCGCGATGGCGGGCAAAAACCTGGACGAGCTGGGCATCTACGACCCCTGGTACGGGCAGATGCGCGACTTCGAGTACACGACCGAGCTTATCGACACTGCGGCGCGGGCGCTGATCGCGGGTCTTGCCGCCGAGGGCGACGCCGCATGAGCGACCAGTTTCGGGGCCTCACGGATGATTTGCTGCCCCGCATTATCAGCGGCCCGCGCCCGTACATTATTGCTGTGGACGGGCGCAGCGGCAGCGGTAAAACCACTCTCGCGCGGCGGCTTGCCGCCACCCTGCGGCAGCACTCGGTGCAGGGCGGGCCGCTGACGGTGCTGGAGCTATCCCTTGAGAACATGTACCCCGGTTGGGACGGTCTGGAGGCCGGTGTGGAGCAGTGGGGGCGGCTCAGCGCCAGCCTGGCCACGCACGCCCCGGCAGCTACACCCCCTGGGATTGGGAGCAGAACCGCCCGGCCTCACCAGTCACTGTGCTCCCGGATGCCGCGCCGGTGATCGTGTGCGAAGGGGTGGGTGCGCTCTGCGGGGCGTTCAGCTATGGTGTGCTGGTGCAGGCCGGTACCGGGGTGCGGTATGAGCGGGCGATGGCGCGCGACGGGGAAACCTACCGGCCCTACTGGGACATGTGGGCCGCGCAAGAAGAGCAACTATTCGAGGATTACGGCTCGTACTACATCACCAGCCCCGGCTGGCCTGAGGGGCCCAACTGGGTGTACCGCACCGGGTAGCGAACCGGCTTAGGCTGGTTCCGTCCTCTAACCCCACCACACCGGAAGAGGTGCAGGTCACGCATCCACTGGCTTACGGTGCGTGAGTAACCGCCGCTAGACTGGATGAGTGCGTTTCTAGCCGGGTGCACCCGCCCGCCCCACGAAACAGCAGGCAGGGCCCCGGCGCCGTTACGCATCCCCAAAAATTTAGAAAGCATACAGTACACCAGTGTCTACGTCACAGACCAATACTCAGCACCCCAACCACGCGAAGCCCTCATTCGGGCTTTCCCCGGCAACTATTGTCACCCTGGCGGCGCTCACCGCCATCGCCCCGCTGGGCATCGACATGTATATCGCCTCGCTGCCGACCATTGCCGAGGAGCTGCACACCACCGAGGCCGCCGCCTCCATGACCCTCAGCGCCTTCATGGTTGGTATGGCGCTTGGGCAGCTTATAATCGGCCCGCTCTCCGATAAAACCGGGCGCCGCACCCCGCTGCTGATCGGCTCAGCTGTGTGCTTCGCCGCCACGGCACTATGCGCCTTCTCCCCACCATTGAGGTGTTCATCGCGGCACGTTTTCTGATGGGCTTCAGCGGCTCAGTTGGCGCAGTACTGGCCCGCTCCATCGTTGCCGACACCACGAAGGGGCTGGCCACCGCCAAGCTCATGGGCATCATGATGATGATTAACGGGTTCGCCCCCGTGCTGGCGCCGCTCTTCGGCGGGTGGGTGCTCTCATGGGGTACGTGGCGTTCAGTGTCGAACGTGCTGACCGTCACTACGGTGCCCCTCATGCTCGCCGTCATCTTTATTCTGCGGGAAACCCTGCCCGCCGAAAAAAACGCTACCAAGGCACCGCGCTGAGCGTGTACTCGAAATCCCCGTAAAGTGTTCAAAATCCGCCGGTACATGGGGTTCTCACTGACCATGTGCTTCGCGTTCGGGGCGCTCTTCTCGTATATTTCGGGCTCAACCTTTGTGCTGCAGAAAATCCTGGGGCTTGACGCCGGGCAGTACACTCTCGCGTTCGGCGTGAACTCCCTGGGCATTGTGGCCATGAGCTCGCTGGCGACCGCGCTGGTGGGGAAGGTCGCCCAACGCACCATCGTGAATGTTGGTGTGAGCGCCCTGCTGGTTGTTTCGGTGCTGCTCACCGGTTCGTTCCTCATCGGGATTTCGCTCTGGCCCACCCTGGTTCTGCTGTTCTGCCTCACCTACTCGGTGGGCCTGATCTTCGGTAACGCCTCGGCGCTGGCACTGAACGAGGCACGCCACATGGCGGGCAGCGCATCCGCCGTCATGGGCACCATTCAGGCGCTTCTGGGCGGGGTTGCCGCGCCTTTGGTGTCCCTGGGCGGTGAGGGCGCCTACCTGCCGATGGCGTTCTCAATTCTGGGGTTTGCGGTACTGACCGGGATCACCCTCTTCTCAACCCCGCGCAAAGACTCCGACTACGCGGCAGACGGCGGCGCGGGCGGGCACTAGCCCTCTCCTTACATTGCACGTGTTAACACGCTGATGCGTGAGAAGCGGGTTTTTGCTCGAGAAGATGAGAAAATATCACCTTTTCGAGCGAAAATCCGCTTCTCCTCGTAATCACCCTAGCTGCTGGTATCCTGATAAATCCTAAGATTTTAAGGAGGCTGACCGTGAGCACTAACGAAAACCTCACAAGTGCAGAGATCATCAAACGGTTCAACCACTTCTACGACTGCTGGCTGGATTCGATCACCATAACCTATGCAAAGGGAACAGCTGTTCGTCTGCGATTCTGCGCGGTGGACCGGAACCATGTAGACGGCGGCTGGGAGAAGGCCGCTACCGACGACGTCTGGCGGTACGTCACCGTAACCCTGGAAGATATTTCGGACTACCGGGTGCAAGGCCCGTTCATCAGCATATGCAGCGGAGTTCATGTTCTCGAACGGGACGGCAAAATCGGGCTCGACATCGAGGGGGACAACGACAACCCCGGAAACCTTCGAGGACATCGCCGAAGCAGACATATACTTTATCGCCGAAAACGCCACCTGGGAGCTGGGGCCCGCCTCGGCGTACACTGCTGTGAAGGCACGTGAGCCACTACACTGGAAACATGACTAGTTCCGTGATACTCCTAAATTCAGAGAACCCGCAAGGCGTTGCTGCAGACCCCGCCCAGCCGCTTATCGGCGTGGAAGACCAGGATTTACCCGTGGTGACGGCGTTTTTGAGACCATGCTCGCCGTCAATCGGCAGGTGCGAAAAACTTGATATGCACCTCACCCGGTTTGAATCTTCCGCGCGTATGCTCGACCTGCCCAAACCCGACCTGCACCAGCTGCGGGAGGCGCTGGCGAGCCTCCTCGACCAGGCCGTGCCCGGGCGCTCACACGGAAATCGGCGAAGAGCATATCGTCAAAATCATTATCTCACGCGGGCTGCCGAGCGCCTCTGCGGGAATGCCCGCCGGGCCGTACACGCTGCTGATCGCATCCCCGGTACCCGAAACTACCGTGACCCAGCGGCAGAACGGGGTGAAGGCCATGCTGCTGCCGCGCGGGCACGACCCCGCCGACAACACCGCATACCCGTGGCTGCTGGCGGGCGCGAAAACCCTCTCATACGCGGTGAATATGGCGGTGCTGCGGTACGTTCACTCCCACGGCGCGGACGACGCGATTTTTATGACCGACAACCGCCGCATTCTGGAGGGGGCCACCTCATCGGTGCTCATGGCGCGCATTGAGCACGGGAAGAAAATGCTGTACACCCCCGAACCGAACCACGGGATACTGCCCGGCACCACACAGGGCGCTATTTTTGAGGCGGCCAGGCGCGACGGCTGGGAGCTGGGCTACGGCCCGCTGTACCCGCAGGACCTTTTTGAATCTGACGGGGTGTGGCTCTCATCCTCGGTGCGGCTGCTCGCACCCGTCACACGGCTTAACGGGACCGCCCTGGCGCACGATGCACAGCTGACCCACCAGTTCTTGGAATACCTGGCACAGGGGTAGGCTGGCGCACCGTCCGCAGAAGGCTAGGTTCTCTAGGCAGAATAAGAGACCTAGCCTTCTGCGCGTGCTGTGGACTGGGCACAGCAGCGGGTACAAACTACCTGCTGGCAAGAACACGGCGGGCCCGGCCCGTCACGTATGCAGAGGCCGGGAGCTGTTTAGAAGTCTTCCCCAGATTCTTTTTCTGCGACTCCACCAGCTCATCCTCGATAGCGCGGTTTTCCTCTTCTTCCTTATTTTTCACCTTGGGGGTGCGTTTAAAAAACCGGGCCGTATCCTGGCTGGCGGCCGCGTGCAGGCGCGGGAAGAAAATATACGCCACCGCAAAAGCCGAAACAATCGCGCAACCCCCGAGACGAGAATCCCAGCCCCAGCAGCTCATACAGGTAGAAGAAGAACACGAGCAAAACCGAAACGCACCAGGGTGTACTTGAAGAAGTTCATACCCACCAGTCTAGCCGCAGCATGGATGCGCCCCCAAGATTCCCTGTGGCAGACTTAGAGCATGACACGAGCGATGATGATAATCGGCGCGTTCGCGCTGGTGATTGGGTTGAGCCTGTACACCCTGCTGGATGCCGCCCCGCACACCGGCCGCCGATGCGCGCACCCTCCCCAAGTGGCTGTGGATTATTGTCATCATCTTCTTCCCCGTTGTGGGGCCGGTTTTCTGGCTGTTCTTCGGCAGGCCCCGCAGCGAAAAAAAGTGCAGCCGAGCAGCCACCCGCTGCGGACACGGGCCGGGGTTTGAAAGGCAGGCGGGTACTGTGCCTCCCGCGCCGAAAGCCCCCGACGACGATGAAGAGTACCTGCGCTGGCTCAAAGCCAAAGCAGAACGGCAAAAACGAGACAGGCAGCGGCAAGAACCCGCGACGACGCCACAGACGACACTGACGGCGAGAAAATAGCCCCGGCCAGGCAGACACCGTCAACTACTGGGCAGCATCCCCGGTAACCCTCAGGCACTTCCCCCACTGTGTACGCTTTGCTCTCGCTCCCCCGGCGGGAAAGCGTCTACATGCTGTGTGCGGCCCCCATGTCTTCACGCTGCTCCTGGGCTGGCTGCACCAGCACATGTTTATGGCTGAACCGTTTCGTGGCTGCGCGTTAGCTTTAGGTGCCGCGGCGCGCACAGGCACAGGGGACGAGGCAGTTCTACGGGCGGGTTTACAGCCCCGAATACGAGTGCAGACCCGAGAAGAAAATGTTCACCACCGTGAAATTAAAAATAATGCACAAATAGCCGATAATAGACAGCCACGCCGAACGCGGGCCAGCCCAGCCGCGGGTTGCACGCGCACGCAGATACGCCGCGTACACCACCCAGATCACGAAAGTCCACACTTCTTTAGTGTCCCAGCCCCAGTAGCGGCCCCACGCCCGGCTCGCCCAAATAGCGCCAGCGGCAAGCGTGAACGTCCACATCACAAACGCCAAAGCGTTCAGGCGGAACGCAAAATTCTCAAGGGCCTGGGCGCTCGGAACCAGGCGCATAAACGCCCACCCGCCCGATTTACCGTTCAGGATGCGCTGCTCGCGGCGGGTCTGCACCAGCTGCAGCACCGCCATCGCGAACGTAATCGTAAACACCCCCGGAGGCAAGCACCGCAATCGACACGTGAATCACCAGCCAGCAGCTCTGCAACGCCGGTTTCAGGTGACTCACGGGGTGGGCGAAACTACCGGTGGCGGCGCACATCATAATCAGCGCCAGCCCAGACACGAGCGTGCCCACGAACCGCAGGTCACGGAAGATCAGCGCCACCAGGTACACGGTCACCACCACCAGCGCGCCCTGTGGTGCAGAACTCGTACATGTTCCCCCAGGGCACACGCTGCGCAGCCACGCCGCATAATAACCGCCGCCGCGTGCACCAGCGCCCCCATCAGCATAACGATCACGGCGATGCGCGCCGCCGGGCGGCTCTGGCCCGTGTACAGCATCGAAGAGTCCGCCACGTGGCTCCTCAAGCGCGCGTGCCGCCGCGCTCGGTACCTGGCGCCCCGCTCGCCCGTGCCGGTCTCAGCGCCGCCGGTGCGTTCAACACGGGTGGCTTTCGCGCTCATCTTAACCGACGACTTCGCGGCGGTTTTCCCGCCGGTTTTCTCCGCACTCGCAACGGAGCTGGCCGCGCCCGCGGTAACAGGCTCAGCCGCCTGTTCCTCCTCTAACTCCACCTCACGAGGCGCCGCGGCACCCTCTAGGCGGCGGGTTACCCGCGAATTCTTCACCACATCCCAGGTGAACGCCACGAACACCACGGTGTAAATCAGCGCGGCAATATACATGAATAGCTCACTGTAGCGCGCTAATGTCTCGTTCAGCATGGGCTACTTCCCCTCGGTTTTCTCAGTCGGTTCCTCGGATGAGGGCTCCTCAGCAAATTCCAGCCCCCACCAGGCGGCGAAAGCATCCGTAATACGCTCAGCCTCGGCGGCAAGACGCGGGTCCTCCCCGCGCGCAAGCAGACCGTACTCTACGGTGAGCACCCCCTCATCGGTGCTGGCACGCACCCACACGCGGCGGCGCGCCACAAACAGGGACACTATCAGCCCCACGAAGGCTACCACAAACGAGTACAGCACAATATTCTGCCCCGGGTCGTGGCGCACCTCCATCCCCACGTACCGCTTATACCCCCATGAACTCAATGGTGCCGTTGCCTTCCGGCAGGGTGGCGGTGCGGTGCTGCGCATCCAGCACAATACCGTTCTGGTTCGCCATGCTGTTCAACGCGGTCAGCTTAGAGGTGTCCAGCACATACACGTTCTGCGGCTGGCCCGAGTTCAAACCCAAATCCCCGAATAGGACTGCAACACCAGCATAGGGGTTCTGCCGGGCCGAGTCCACCGAATGCGGGATGCCCGCCCCACGCTCATAGCTGCCGGTGGTGCAGAACATGCCCACAAACCCCAGTTGGGCCGGGCGGGCATCAGGGCACCTTCAGCACCACCGACGAGGTGTACTTCCCGTCAGCTGGCAGGGCCACCACGGGCCTTCATACGCCACTTTCCCCTCACCGTCGGTCACCTTCACAATGGGGGCGTACCCGTTGCCGGAGAGGAACACGCTGGTGCCGCCCACATCAACCGGTTCGTTCACTTTGAGGGTTTTCTGCTCGGGGCTGCTGCCGGGGTTCTGCACGGTCAGCTGGGCGTTATAGTCCAGATCCCGCCCGTAGGTGTGGCTGTCGCGCTGCCCTGTCGTAGCGCACCTGAAAGTTATTGAGCGTCACGGCGTACGGGCTCAGCCAGTCGGGGTTATAGTTCGTGCCTGGGGTGAACGAGTCGTAGCCGATCAGGGAGTTCACGAACGTCTCCCCCTCTACCAGGATCTTCTGGCCCTGGTACCCAAAAAGCGAGCCGACCGCCACCCTCAACCAGGATGCCAATCATCGCCACATGGAACAGGATGTTCCCCACCACGCAGGTAGCCGCGTTCGGCACCCACCGAGTACCGCCCGTCTCCCTTCCTCCCGGATCTGCACCCGGTAGCGGCGTTTACGAAGGATCGCGGCGGCGTCCTCTATCGCGGCCTGGGGGTGAGTGCATCCGCGTCAATATCGATCGTGCGGTGCACGGGCATGCGGGAAAGGTTCTTGGGGTGCGCGGGCGGTTTACGCCAGTCTTTAGCATAGTCGAATAGCGCGCGGGTAACGCACCCGATCAGGGAAATAAACAGCAGCAGGTAGATGGCTGAGAACCACCCGGAGGAGAAAACATCAAACAGCTGTATCTTATCGGCGAACTCGCCCCAGCCGGGTGGGTTTTAATATAGTCCGTCACCTTCGCGGGTCTTGAATGCGCTGCGGAAACATCGACCCGGGAACTGCCGCAACCGCCAGCAGCAGAGCAGCAGCAAGGCGGTGTTCATTTTCGTCAGTTGCGTCCAGCCCCAGCGGAGCATCCCGGTGATTCTCAGCGCCGGGGCGTCAGTGTGTGCGTGCCATATGTACCCCGTCAGATTGGTAGTTCGTAAACCGGTAGCGCCGCCTGAACCCAGGCCATGAGGTGGTTCCAGGCGCCAGTCAAAATAAGGATGCCGATCAGGATGAGCATCGCCCCGCCCGCACGCTGAATCCCGCGTTTATGCGTGCTCGCCCACCCGGTGGTATTCACCCCGCGCGCCGCGAAATAGGCGACCAGCAGGAACGGCACACCCAAACCCAGGCAGTAGGCGAAGGTGAGCACCACAGCCTTGAAGGTTGCGGCCCCGCCAGTGAACACGAGGGTTTGCACTGCGGCGAAGGTGGGTCCAATGCACGGCGCCCACCCCAGCCCGAAGGTGACTCCCAGCACCGGCGCACCCCACAGGCCCGTGCCGGTGCGGGTGTGGAACCGTTTATCGACCTGCAGGATGCTCAGCCGCCCCATGAATACAACACCCATGAGGATCACGAGTGCACCCAGCAGAATATTCACCCACGCCTGCCCTTTCAGCCAGGGGGCGGCACCCACCTGGGCCAGCAGCACCGATAGGGTGACGAAAACTGCGGAGAACCCGAGCACGAACAGTGCCACCCCGGCGAGCATCCGGCGGGTGTGACGGCGGGTCTGCTGCGTGTGAAGGCGCCCCTTACCGGGCTGCACACCTGGGGTTTTCGGGTCGGTGGGGGCGGCCGCCACAGCCACCCCCGATGTTGCCTCGGGCAGGTTTTTGGTGTTTTCTGCGGTTTTTTGGGGTGTATGCTGCCGCCACCGCCGTTTTCTTCCCCTGGAACAATGCGGCCGCCGAGCCCTCGGCTGCCTGCGGCTGCGAAGCCTGCAAGACCCGCCACATACCCCAGGTAGCCGGGCACCAGCGGCAGCACACACGGTGAAGCGAACGACACCAGCCCCGCCAGCGCCGCCAACGGGATGGAGAGCCACAGGGAACCATCCAGCACGGTTGAGCTGATACTCGCCAACGGCGCAGCGCCCTGCCGTGCAGCCGCAGCGGCGGGGTGAGCATCATACCGGTTCCAGCAGGCACGCTAGGCACCCTTCACAGCGGTCTCAATCAGGGTTTTCAGCACCGACGGGTTCGCCTGACCCTAGATGCGTGCCGCCACCCCTACCGTGCGAATCCCAGGATTACGGTGGTCGGCACCGCCTGGGCGGGCACATACTTACTCAACGACAGCAGCACCTTACCCGAGGCGTCCTTAAACGAGGGGTAGGTGATCTCAAAGCTACGCTCAAAACGCCTCGGCGGTGCTTTTTTCTCATCCCGCACGTTCACACCGTAGAACCCCAGCTTGTCCTTATAGTCGGTGTAGAGCTTCTGCAGGTCTTTGGCCTCGGCACGGCAGGGAGAGCACCCGGCGTACCAGAAGTTCAAGAGCGTAGGTTTGCCGCGCAACGACTCAGCGTTCACGCTGGTGCCGTCGAATAGTTCACCGGTGAACGCAACGGGCTCGCCGCGCTCAGCCTCCTGGTACTCGGTCACCGACCCGTCCCCGGCAATGTAGCCTTTATTATCACCCGAATTCGCCTGTTTTGACAGGGAGGTGTCTTCAGAGCACGCAGCCAGCAGGCCCGCCCCGGCCGCTGACGCGCACAGCGCAATACCCGCACGCAGGGCGGTGCGGCGGGTGTGGTTATGGGTGGGAGTCATGCGTTCCTTCCGGTGGTGTGTGCGAAGGGGGTGCTGAACGGCAGACACCCGCGTCTTAGCTGCCGGGCAGCTGAATCACCCCGAATACAGGGGCGATGCGGCTCCGTGTAGCTCGCTCACCTGCGGCGGGTCCCCGATAACAGGTTATCGAAAGTGAGCGAAGTAATCGACGCCAGGTTACATTCGCGCGCACGCGAGTCGTGCTGCAACAGCTTACCTTCAAGCGCCAAGCGAGTCACCCGAGATGGGCAGCTGGTGCGAAACAATGATGGCCTCGGCCCCGGCCCCGCCCCTGCTGGTACGCGGTGCGGGCGGCGTCCTTAACCTGAGCCATGACGCGCGCACCTGCACAATGTACGCCTCGCCCCAGGATGGGCGCAGCGGGTTGTACAGTTTCGTCCAGTGGCGCGGGTTGTTCAGAAGCTCCTGCCGGTTCACGTGCAGGCCCTCAAAACAGTTATCGGCCTCAACCACGCGTGCATCGGGGTGCGCTTGAAGTCCCAGAAGCTCAGTGATCGGCTCGGCCGACTCGCGGGTGCGGGTCAGCGGGAGCATACCAGGTGCACAATGTTCGCGCCTTCGACCCGACGCCGGGCAAACTCCTGGGCGCTCATGCGCACCATCTGCTGCCCTTCTCCGAAAGGTGGTGAGTTGGGCTAGCCGCCCGCAGACGATGCGGTCGGGGTTATGCACCTGCCGTGGCGCATCAGGTGAACCGTGACCTTAGCCGATGTAGTCATTCTCTCAGTCTCTCAAATTTTCTACGCTACCCCGAAAACGAGGAGCGCCGCATATAGCCCCTAATTTCGCCAGAAGCGGGGCGGCTGGCGCTAAGGCATGCGTGCGGCAATGAGCTTACGCATCCGTTTAGGGTTAATACGCCAAAAATCCTTCGGCTGCCCGTCAATGCGCAGCACCGGGTTTTCGGTGGCGTGCCGCCGCAGCAGCTGCGGGTACAGCTCAATGTTCAGCTCGTGTAGGGCACCCCAAATTCGGTGCATACTTGCGCCACCGTGTGCCGTGCAGCGTCGCACAGGTGGCAGCCGGGGCGGGTCAAAAAGCTCAATAACGGGTGGTTCAGGGGTAGCTGGGGCATGGCTCCCAGTCTACTAGCGTTCAACAGCCGCCGCTATAGCCCACGTCAGCCCTCATTAACGCACAATGCCCCGCAACCCTTACCGGGCACGGGGCACAGAAGCTACTGTTTTACTTCTTTATTGCGGCGCTGGTGGCGAGTCTTACGAAGCAGTTTACGGTGCTTCTTTCTGGACATGTGCTTGCGGCGCTTTAATCAACGGAACCCATAGGATTTCCTCACTTTGCTAGACCCGGCCGCACCCATTCGGTGCGGTAGCTACCCGGGTGTTTATACCGGTATAAACGCTCTAAAAGGCATTTTAGGCAGCAGTACCAGCGTTTTGAGAACGCTACCTTCCTAGAGTACTAGGAAACACCGCATTGCACCATTCCGACGCACCCAAAGAAGAGGAGCCATCCCCCAAAGACCCCGCAGAGGCGGTAACACCCCCTGCGCACACGCAAGAAGAGTTTTCCAGCACGCCCGCACGTCCCCCCAGAATATGCCGGTATGCCCGGGCATTAACGCGCTGCGCGGGCGCACCCAGTTTGAGGGTACGCCCGCGTGTTTGCGTTATTGCCTGCGCCAGCTACTGCTGGCTGTGCTGGCTCGCATCAGCAGGGTTAGCGGCATCTGAGGTGCCGCCTTCAGAGTTATCTGCCGCAGCCCCCTGCGGGGAGGCAGACACCTGCTGATTGTGATTCGCAGTGTTCTGCTGATGCGCCGAATCCTGCGGGTTATTCTGCTGCTGAAGAGCCTGCTCCTGCTCGCGCGAGCTCAACCCCAAATAGCGGGTCATGCGGCTAAGCCAGCCCTGCTTACGTTCAGCGCTGGCGTGCTCCTCAGGCGCACGCTCATCCGTGGACCGCTCATCCTTGACCACCATAGGGGTTCCGCTCGTATTCGCGGGAACGATACGAATCGGAGTGGTCGCCAGCACCTCAACCGGCGGCAGCGGCCGCTCCGCCAGAGCCTCCGGAGCGTGCTCAACACCAAGAGCATCAGCTGGCGTGCTGTTTACAGCGCCGTTCGGGGCCTCAGCATTACCGGTGTCGGCAGCAGCCGGAGCTGCGGGGCCAGGCTGCGGTTGCGGTTGTGACGATACCGCGCTCGGGTACTGCAGCCCAGTGGCCGGGCGGCTAAAGGGAGACGCCACAGCAGCACGCACCGGCGTGATGATCTGGCCGTGACGGCGGCCCACCCCGGAGGGCGAATGGGCACGAATCACCTTCACCCGCTCCTCAGCGGCGCGCGCCAAGTTTTCCTCAGCCACTCGGCGCTGCTCAGCATCCTTACGTTCCACAGGGTTTTCGGGAAGCTTGGGCTTCGGACCGGTACGCCCCTGAATAGGGATACCAGCCGAGGCAGGCCCGCTTACCCCAAACTGCCCGTGTGAGGCCCACTATGGGGCTGCTGGGCGGGTGTGGAACCGGTGCGCGGGGCAGCACTATCCCAGTGATTCTGCGGGTTGTGCGCGTCCGGTGCGGTTTTCTGGCCCTGTGCCTCCTGAACGGGGCATAGTTTTGCACCTGCTGCGGCACATCCGGCTGAGCCTCGCCCGTTACCGTTATCCGGTGCGGCGGGTATAGCCTGCGGATTCTCCAGCGACGAAATGGGGCGCCTGCTGCCCATCAAGCGACTGCACAGCCCCCAGCACCTCCTGCTGAGGCTGCTCCTGCGCTGCTGCCCTGACCCTGCTACAGGATGCGGCCCGGTCTGCTCGTTCGCAGCGGGCCCCCTGGAGTAGCCGCGCCTGCAGAACCAGCGTGACCGTTCGGTCCTTCAGCAGGCGAGGATGCAGGCTGGGCACTCACCCGAAGCAGACCCTGCGGCTTCCCATCAGGATCCCGGCCTGAGCAGGCTGAGCGGACTGCGGCCCTGGGCCTGACCGCCCTGTTGGGCGGAGCCCTGCGGTAAAGAGCCGCTCTGCGCAGTATTAGCCTGAGCGGCATCAGTTTGCGCAGCACCAGCCTTTCGGCACTGCCCTGATCATCGTGCGAGCCGGGGCTATGCTTCACACCGTTCTGGGCTGCAGTATCTGCATCGGTTGTCGCCCGCACCATTGTCCGCCTTTTGGCGCGGCACTATTGGGTCCCTGCGCGTCAGGTTCCCGTCCGGCAGGCTTCTGGGGTGCAGCTTTAGCGTCCCGCCCATTCTGCACCGAATCTTCTGCGCTGGCTCTTTCTGCTGTGCTGGACCCCTGAACAGGTGCGGCTGAGTCAGAGTTCGGGCAGAACCTGCATTCTTCGCAGATCCGTTTGCTGCAGGCGTTGATGCCCCTGTTCCGGGTTCTCCCGTGCTGAGTTTTCCTGCGCTGAAGTTCCCTGCCTGCTCGGCTGCCTTTCGGCCTGCTCGCCGCTCTTGGGGGAAGCAGCATCCTTACCGGCGGAGCCGTTCACCCCTGAAGCATCCGGCTGCGGTGATTTCTGCGCAGCACCAGGCTCTTTTAGAGTTTCTGCTGCGCAGCAGACGAATTCGCCCGAATTGTCGGCTGCCTGCTGACCGTTCTGCCCGTCCTCACCCTTAGAGGGGACGGAACCGCCCTGCTTCTGAGCGTCCTGGGCCTTCTGCTGATCGTCCTGAGCACCCTGCTTGGGGGACTTCGCTTCGGCCTTTTGAGTCTCAGACGTCTGAGCATCAGGTTTCTGGGCATCGGGCTGAGCGGATTTTTGGGCCGCCGAAGCCTTTTGCGTCCTTGGGCGCGCCATCCCTTTAGCGGCGCGGGAACCATCAGCCTGCTGCACCATCAGACTGGTTCTTCTGGCCCTGCGGCGAGGATCGGCAGACTGTTTACCCTGCCCCTTCTGCTCACCCTGTCAGGCTGCGACTGGGCAGCCTCAGCCGAGCTCTTCTGCTCGTCCTAGCGGCACCGGCCTTCTGCCCGGAACCCGAAGGTGAGCCGCCCGGCTTGCCGCCAGCCTGCTTACCCTGGGGCTGCTTTAGCCTGGTCTTGCTCCCTGAGACTGTTGATCTTGGGCCTGCTGGTCCTCACCGCCTGCCCCTCGGCGTGCTTTGTCCTCACCGGGGTAGGCTGAGCCCTGAGCATCACCGGCTGCAGGGCTGCGCCCCGCCCTCAGCCTTGAGGCTTGAGCGTCTTCGGCGTCTTTCTTGCCCGTATCCTTCGTCGCAGAACCCCTGCTTCTGGGAATCCTCAGATGCCTTATCGGCCTGTTCACCTTCAGCCTTTGCGGGCGTCTCGCCAGGGCTAGCGGATCCTTCGAGGCGTCCTCACCCGATACCGCGGGCTGAGGCTTCTTCCGGCAGACCCTGAGCAGGAATCACCCGCATATCCAGCGGAATAGCGGCCGTGGCCTGAATCAGCGGCTCATCATCGGTCAAACGCAGCGGCTGAGACGCATCAGGATCGACCGGCAACGGCTGAATCGGAAGCGGAAGCGCGGAGTGGCCTGAATCAGCACCTCCTGGGCGGGTGTAGGCTGAGCTGCGCCCTGCTCTTCACCACCCGGCACAGGGCCGTGCTGCATTGACTGGTCAGGCGCCTGTGCAGAGGGCAGCATTATCAACCTCATACGGTTGCCCAGATGCGTTCCGGGTGCTGCGAAGCGCCATTGTTACCGCCCTGAGCAGCAGGGGACACCCTCAGACGGGCGGGTAAACGCCGCCGCCGACGACCGGAGGCCGTACCAAAAGCTCAACGGCAGATTAGACTGCTGCTCTTGCTGCCCCTGCTGCCCGTCATAGTGCTGCTGAGACTGCTGCGAAGTATCACGGCGAGCCTGTTGAGAGCCGGACGAAGGCACCGGCGCACCGCCGGGGGCGTTGCCGAACCGCTCCGCACCGAAGCCCCACCCGAAACTGGGGCCTTCCTCCGGGAACGGGCCGAAATCGTCCTCAATATCAACCGGCTCAAACATGCGCAGATCCGAAGTCCCGGGCATGCCCGTAAGCGCCACCGCCGACTCGTCCAAATCCACCCCGGCCTCATCGAACAGGCCGCGCATCTGGTTCATCATCAGGTTGCGGGCGGTCGCGGAATCGGCGTCCTTCACGGCTTCAAGAACCGCGCGGTTCTCAGCGTTCAGGCGCTCCATGGTGCTGCTCCACAGCGGCACACGCCCCGCCAGCGACAGCAGAGCATCGAAGGTTGGCTGACGGATAGCGATCAGCAGCCCAGCGATCAGCTCGTTATTGGCGAGGCGGCTCAGCTCCAGGTGGAAATCCAGGTACAGGTCAAGGAACTCCCGGATAGGTGCCCACCCTCCTGCATCTCCTCCGGCAGCTCATCCACTTCACCGAAATCAGCGACGCCGGGGTCAATATTGGCAACACTCCAGCCTTCAAGAAGCATATGGGTCTGCACCAGGTCACGTTTCGGGTAGCGCGAAACAGCCATGTGCAGGCGCAGAGGCTCGGCTGCCGCCATCGCCGGCTCCTCATTCAGGTGAGCGATGATCTCTTTGCCCTTACCGGAGTATAGGCGCACCAGATCCATGTCTTCGAGGGTCTTCAAGCCCTCGCAGGGTACGGCTTCTTCCCAAGCCAATCGCGCGGGCACGCTGATCGTCGGGCAAGTCCTGGCCAAGCTGCAGGTTGCCCTCAGTGAGCTCGTTCTCGAGCCAGCGGAGGATTTTTACGGTGAATAGCCAACGTAGATTCCTGTCTTTCGGGAAATTAGGGTTTATCAGGGTAGGTGTAGTGAGTTGATGATCGCGAACACGGGCGCACGCCCCGCCCCACTCGCTATCTCTCGCGCGCCGCTGGTGCGGCACGCCATCGTCGGCGACCAAAGACACGCGCCAGAAGGCCACGAGGTTCCTCCTTTAACGGTCACCCTGCTCATACGGTGCAGGCTGAGGGATCAGCGGAACACCGGCTCCTCAGTAGGTTCGGGAGCCTCCTTGGGCTCTACGGTCTCGGGCCGTTCGGGTTCAGCACCCGCATCGGCTGTATCAGCTACTGAGGCGCCGTCGGTGTCGGCTGCCCGGTATCCTCAGACGCTTCGGGGTCGGTGCCCTTCCCCTCCGCGTAAGTCTTCTTGGGTTCAGCATCATCCACGTGAGCTGCAACATCCTCATCAGCGTCCGGGCCGTCAGCGGGGTCAGTCGTCAGGGTTGCTTCATCGCTCTTCACGGTCTTAGACACGGTGGCAGCTTCCACAGATGCGGCATCCCGGTCTGCCTTCGCCGTTGAGGCCTCGATACGCGGGCTATCGGCAGCATCCCTGCCCGGTTTTTACCTCGGATAGTCCGGCGGTCTTCTGCTCACCTCCGAGACCTCGGTAGCGCTGGCAGCCGTGTCCTCGCCCGCGTGGTGGTGCGTCTTCTTCGTGGGCGCATCCTCGATGGTGGAGGTCATGTCAGCTGCCGCCGATACGGCATCCTGAGACTCAACGTTTACAGGCTCACTCTTGGCAGGCTGCTCATTGGCGGGGTCAGTGTCAATAGCCCTCATGCTTACCGCGGGCAGGCTCATTTGATACAGCGAGGCTGGCTGAGGCGTCACCTGCCGAACTCCAGGGGCTCACGCCAGCAGAGGACTCAGTTGCCTCATCGTCTCACCCTGCCCCGCAGGAGCCACCGACTGGTCTCGTTCGTGGAGTCCTTCGCAACAGTTTCAACGAGTGCTTTTTCCTCATCAGGTTGCGGCACCTCGTCAGAGGCAAAAGGCGGAGGGGTGAAGGGGCGCATCGGCACCACGCCTTCGCTCACTTCACCGGTGCCAGCAAATGTGGCACTGGCGTTCTGTTCGCTCCCGGCCAACTCCTCATCCAGGCCCTCAGATTCCGCCGTTTCGGCAGGCTCTTCGGCGCTTTCGCGCTGAGCACAACACCCACAGCCGGATCGGGGTGCGAGTCAGCACCTTCTTCCACAGCGGGTCTCGTCCTCAGCCGGGATATTGGGGTATTCGAGCTCAACGGCACAACGCGGCGCTGAGGCTCTTCACTTCGCCTGCGGCGGTATCGTCGTTATCTTCCGCGCTGGGTTCCTCATCATTGTCTTCCTCAGCATCGGATGGGATGTGCAGCTCGGCTGGAATGTCGAGTTTCACTGATTCAACCACCTCATGCTGGTGCGCACCGGTAAATCCGCCCACCACCACGGAACTGCCCGGGAACGCGGGGGAAAAAGCCTCCCCACCGGGAAGCGCAGCAGGGCGTGAGCTGCCGCCGAGGCGCGGGCAGCCTCAAAATCTCATCCACCCAGTCTGTAATCTCAGTGAAAACCTCGGGGTTCAGCGAATACAGTCGGCGCTGCCCCTCAACCACGGCCGACACCACACCGGCCTCACGCAGCACTTTCAGGTGCTTAGAGATAGTTGGCTGACTCATGCCCAGTTTCTCGACAACCGCACCAACAGTGTGGGTCTGTTCGGCGAGCAGCCGCACGATGCGGCGGCGGGTCGAATCCGCAATCACTGAAAAACATCTCGCATGCATATATCGATTATGTCATATACGCTAGTTTGCCAGTTCCCAATAGCCGTCAAACCACACACTTAACTGGACATTATCAACCCCGGCCCATTAAATTCTTGAAACAGAATATGTGTTTTACTGCATGTTGAAGGTTGCGGGCGAAAAAACCGCCCCACCCCACCACCGAATACCACCATCGGGGATACACTAGAGGAGGCCGTACCACCACGTTCAGGGGCCTGCACCAACCACACAACCTACACGGCCCAAACCCCGCACCTAACACCGGCACCCACCCACACCATGAAGGGAGGAACCCATGGGACGCCTCGCCCGGCGCATCCGCGCACACTGGCGCAAACGCCACCGTAAACGCGAGGCCCTGCGCACCTCCCGTGAGTTCTTCAAACGCCAGCACACCCTACGCAGGTGGCGTCTGCCCAAGCAGAACAGCAGCGACATCACCCCGTTCGCCGGCGCACCCAGTTCCCGTACCACCCCCGCGCCCCCAAAACACGGCCTGCTCGATAGTCTGCTGCCGAGCCGAAAAACCACAGATGCGCGCAGCACCCACACCGGCACCGCCCGGCGCGGGGCACTCACCGTTGAGGCGTCCGCACCGGGGGCAAGCACGCACCAGCCGCGACTGCTTGATGCCCGCACCTACGAGAACCTGCGCGATTTTTATCGACGCGAAAGTGCTCTCCTCCCCCGCACGAACCGCCATCAGCACTTTCCTGCTGGTTATCGTGTTCTTCACGCTCATGCTCTTACTGCCGATCGCCTCAAATGACGGGCAAATGGCGCCGCTGCATCACGCATTTTTCACCGCCACCAGCGCCGTGACCGTCACCGGCCTCACCACCGTCTCAACCGCCGAACAGTGGTCGATGTTTGGGCAGGTCATTATCCCTGTGTGCCTGCCAGATTGGTGGCTTGGGAACCCTTACCCTCACCTCGCTGCTGGCCCTGGCAACCGGGCGGAAAATGGGGCTGCGGTCCAAGCTCATCGCCCAAGAAGAACTCAATATTGGGCGGCTAGGTGAGGTCGGTAGCGTGGTACGCACCGTCGCCCTACACCTCCGCCAGTATTGAGGCGTTCATAGCGTTACTGCTGACCCCGCGTTTTCTGATGCTGGGCGAAGACCCGCTCACCAGCCTGTGGCACGGTATTTTCTACGCGATCTCGGCGTTTAATAACGCCGGGTTCACGCCGCATTCCGACGGGATAGTGCCGTACGGCCACGACTTTTTGTGGTCATCCCCGGTGTATCGCCGTGTTTCTGGGGGCTATGGGGTTCCCTGGTGCTCATGGCGTTACAGCAGCACCCGCTTTAAACCCAGCCGGTGGACGCTCACCGCAAAGCTCACGCTCGTCACCACCAGCGTGCTTTTCGTGCTGGGCGCCGCCGCCTGGGGGTGCAGCCGAGTGGAATAACCCTGAGCACTGTCGGCGGGAACAACCTGGGGATAAAATACTCAGCGCGCTCTTTGCCTCCGTCATGACCCGTTCAGGCGGTTTCAACCTGGTCGATATGAACGATATCCGCCCCGTGACCAGCCCTCATTACCGATGTGCTCATGTTTATTGGCGGCGGCTCAGCCTCAACAGCTGGCGGCATTAAAGTCACCACCATTGCCGTGATTATGCTGGCGATTATGGCGGAGGCACGCGGCGACCAGTTTGTGGTGGCATTCAACCGCACTATCCCCGACACGGTGCTGCGCATCGCTATCTCAGTGACCATGATGAGTGCCGGTATCGTGATTGCCGGGTCCGGTGTTATTCTGATGCTCACCGACCAGCCCCTGAGCAGGGTGCTGTTTGAGGTGATCTCAGCCACGCCACGTGCGGGCCTCAAACGGCCTCTCAGCCGAGCTGTCGCCCGCCGGTATTTACACGCTCAGCGCGCTCATGTTCATTGGGCGTATTGGCACCATCACCGCCGCCACCGCCTTGGCGTTGCGCTCCCGCCGCCGCCTTTACAAGTTCCCCGAAGAAAGGCCCATCATTGGCTAATACACACAATGCGCCCGTGCTCGTGATCGGTTTGGGCCGGTTTGGTGCCTCAACCGCCGCGCAGCTGCACGCCCAGAACCAGGAGGTGCTCGCCGTTGAAAAAGACCCCGAGCTGGTGCAGAAATGGTCGGGCCTGCTCACCCACGTGGTAGCCGCCGATGCCGCCGACATTGATACGCTCAGGCAGCTGGGTGCAAACGACTTCGGGTCCGCGGTTGTGGGCGTTGGCACCTCGATTGAGGCGTCCGTGCTATCACCGCGAACCCTCGTTGACCTGAGAGTTGAACGTATCTGGGCGAAAGCAATCACCCCGTCACACGGCAAAATCCTGGAACGTATCGGCGCGCACCATGTGGTCTACCCGGAGGCGGATGCGGGCCGCCGCGCCGCGCACCTGGTGTCTGGGCGGCTATTGGACCACATTGAGTTCGACGATGATTTCGCTATCGCTAAGATGCGCCCGCCGAAAAGGAAACTCACGGGTTCACCCTAGCGGAGTCGGATATCCGCGCCAAATACGGGGTGTCTGTGGTGGGCATTCGTCCCCGGGAGGAATTCACCCACGCAGACCCTCCACACGCATTCACTCTCGGGATATTCTTATCGTCTCCGGGGCAAGTGGAGCTGATCGAGCGTTTTTGCTGCCCGCCCGTAGGGTTCTGCGGCTTCCCCGTGCCTCTCGCTATCACCTGTTAACCTTTTGCCATTATCCTTGTCTGCCGCCCCAAAGCCTATTCAGAAGAGTTTTTGCATTCAGAAGAGCTGATCGCTTCTGAATGCAAAAACTCTTCTGAATAGGATGAGACGGCTCTTTCACATTGCGTCATATACGCCCCACAAATCCCCTAAAAATGAGGCTGTTCCCTGTGGATAGTGCAGAGGCGCAGGTAACCACCCAGGTTATCCACAGGATGGCCAGGACTGCCCTCGAAAAACGCCCCTCAGATTCGTGTCCTCTATATGTCATGAGCAAAAGCAGTGTACGTTGTAAACAGTTAGAACGCATATACCCTCTGGTTAAGAACAGCTATCAAATATCAGAGGAAGGGATAGGGGCACGGAGGCTTCAGCAGCTCTCGTGAGGGGCATGCGCGCCGGTTAGCCCACAACCAGTACCTGAGCACCCTGCGGTGGCAGAAGATGGCTCCGGAAGAGAAGCACCTGGCACGGGTCATAGCGTACGCCAAATCTTGCGAAAATCCCGTGTTTACGCATCTGAGTGCCGCCATACTGCACGGGATACCGGTTCTTAAGATCCCGCTCACAGTTCACGTGAGGTCAGTGGCGGGAAGCCCGCACTCAGGCATATCCAGCCACCAAGATCGGCACACGTTAGAGGCTCCCATCACCTACTTCTACGGAGGTGTGAAAGCTACCGATGTGCCTCTGCAGTTATTGGGTGCGCCCTGAACTTTACCTCTAGAAGAAGCACTGGTTGTTGCCGATGGGGCATTGAGCAGGCAGCGAAAAGCAGCCGAGTTACGTGTTCTGCCTTATATGAGGCTCTGACCCATTTGTCGCATAAAGGGTCGGCTAAAGCACGGAGGTCGCACAGCTGATGAGCGATAAGTCTGATTCACCGGGAGAGACCCTCACACGGTTAAGGTTGCATGAGTTTGGGCTGTGCCCCAGGAACAATACCGGGTACGAACCGACGCGGGAGAGTATTTTTGGCGATTTAGGGTTTGAACAGCAGAAGGTCATCATCGAATTTGATGGGCGCGTGAAGCAAACAAGCCAGGTGATGAATCCCTGACGGCTGGGCACTGACCGCGAGAAAGAGCGGGAGAACGCTCTTTACGAAAAGGGTGGAGAATTCTGCGGGTGAACTGGCATCACGTAGTTCTCGCAACCCGGTGGTACTTGAGCAAGCCTCTACGAGATTTTTGGGCTACCCATTAGGTGCCCCCTCTGTATAGAAGAGGTTTTTGCATTCAGCGATAAGTCTCTTCTGAATGCAAAAACCTTCTGAATAGAGGCAGGGATGGGCGCAGACAGGTGACTAGTCAGCCGTAGTACTGTTCGCTCAGCTCTGCGGAGCGGGCGGCGCAGGCGCGCATCGCATCCTCGGTGAGATCGAAAAGTCCCTCGTCAATAAAGGTATTGATAGCGCGCTCAGTGGTTCCGTTCGGCTGGTGACCGCTTTGCGCAGGGCGGCGGCATCCGAGTTACTATCCAGCAGGTACCCTGCTCCCGCAATCGTTGCGGATGCGAGCCTCTGCGCGGTCTCTTCATCCAGGCCAAGCTTCACACCAGCACTCGCCATAGTCTCCGCCAGCAGGAACCCGTAGGCGGGGCCGGACCCCGAAACAGCCAGGACCGCATCCATCTGGTCTTCTCGCACCTGCACCACCAGGCCCACGGTCTCCAGGATCTTCTCGGCGAGCGCAAGCTGCTTTCTCGGTCACTGCCTCACTCACTGAGATCGCCAGCACGCCTTTACCCACGCTTGAGGGCGTATTGGGCATGCAGCGGATCACCGGCTGCCCCGCAGGAAGAGCCTTCTGCAGCGTATCGAGGGTGACTCCTGCCGCCACCGAAATGACGAGTGCATCCGGGGCGAGAGCGGGCGAAATTTCGCGCGCCAGCTCGACGATCTCACAGGGTTCTAACCCCCGAGCACTACGGATGCGCCGCTGACCGCCTCACGGTTGGCTTCCGATCGAGCTCGCACCCGATCACGACGGCATCTCGCCCGTTAGGCCCCTAAACTGATGGCGCAGGCGGTCTATGGAGTTTTTACTGCGCACGGTGGCGCGTGCATAGCTTCTGCGGGGTACCCGCCCGCGATGAGCCTGGCTGCGATGGAACCGTTCATGGAGCCGGTGCCGAGGAATGCTATATGTTCGGTCATCTTCGATCCTTACTGTCTGCTTCGTTCGTGTCGCGGGCGCATGCCGCCCGCACCACGGGGTATATTATCCAGCATACAGCCCGGCTATTATGAGCCACCTGTACCCCTACCGGGAGGGGGTGGTGGGCTTGCGAGAGTAAAATGGGGTAGGGAGCCCGCGTGTACGTGGTTCTGGGTTTACGCCCCGAATCGACGCGCGAGCATCCGAAGAAGCCTGCGCGCACGAGTGCTGTGTGCCGGGCTGCGGTGCGGGTTGCCCCACCCGGCGGGTTGTTGAGCGCGGCAGGGGTGCTGGGGGCCGCAGTGTTAGCGTTGTCGATGGATGCTCCGTTGAGTTCTGTGGCGCTGGTGGTTGGTTTTACGAGGGCAAAGCTGGGGTGCGTGTGTGCCGCTCGCGGTAGCTGTTGGGGTGGCGTGGGGTGTGAAGAGGCTGTGGGAGGCGCACCGCGCCTGGGTGCTTGCGGGGCGTAGCGTTCCGGAAGTTGCGGGGCTGCTGGTGGCTGGCGGCTGGTTTCCGTTACGCTAGACGATGGTTTTTGGGGTGCATGGGTGGCCCACAGTGTAGTGCGTCATAGCAGCTGATATGCGGAGTCAAAGGGGTACAAGTGACTTTGGGCAGGGCCGTGAAGCTCGGCGGGATGTGGCGTACGCGCGCGCTGATGGGTGGTGATTTGGCGGTGCGTTTGGGTGCAGTGTATGCGCTGGTGGAGCTTGCGGATGAGTGGCTGGGTGAGGTGTCCCTGCCGGTGGGCGTGCGCCGCGAGCACGTTCAGGGGTGATTGACCGGTTGTGCGCGTATCTTCGTTCCCCGCTCAGTACTGCAGCCGACAATGGGCCTGCTGGTGAGAGTGCCGGGGCGCAGGGGCGCATCCAGCAGGCTATTGTGGAGGAGATTCACCGCCGGGTGCAGCACCCGGTAGCTTCCGCTGAGGGCGCTTTCCTGGCGGGCACGTGGTCGGGTTTTGCATTCAATTTTTCGGGCGCGGTTTTTTGTGCACCGTGAATTTCACCGGTTCACGCTGGGAGCATGAGGTGATTTCAGCGACTGTATTTTTATGCGTGACGCTCTTTTCTCGTGTTCCCACCTTTGCAGGTACCGCCAACTTCACCCGTTCCACCTACCGCGCTCTGGCGGATTTCAGCGAGTCGCTCTACCAGGACGCGCGTATTTTGGCGGCTGCATGCGGGTGGGGCCGTCAACTTCTCGGGTGTACTTTTCCGTGCTGGTGCCTACTTCGGGGTGCCGCTACAGGGCAGATACCATCTTTACCGGCTGCTTCTTCGCCAGTACGGTGGTGATGATGTACAGCGCCACCGCGGTGCGTTTACCGCCACCGGGTGCACATTTCGCTGGAGATGCCGACCTGAGCTCTTCAACATACTACGGTTCCGCTAGCCTGCGCGGGTGCGTGTTCCTCTCGGATGCTTGGCTTGGCGGCGGCTCATGGGGTGGTCGCACCGTCTTTTCGGGGTCGGTCTTTGAGGGCGCGGCTGATTTTAGCGGCGCCGCGTACCTGGCGGACGTTATTTTCACCGACGCAGTTTTTGTGAACTGTGCCCCATCGCTGCGCGGGTGCATTTTCTCGCCCCACAGCGTGCAGGAGTTCACCCGAACCCCCGAGCAGGAGCACCCCATTGTGTTAGAAGACGGCCTCCCGGTGGGGTCGCGTCTGCTCACCCCAGGCCAGCTGGCCCGGTTAGCTAAACTGCGGCAGAAGGTGACGCAACGGCGTGAACAGCTCGCGGATAAACCGGTCGGTTCGGCCGCGCACCGGCGGGCGGCGCGGCGGCTGGAGCAGGCGCATGAGGCATTCGCCAGGTGGGCGCACGGGCTCACAGCAGACTGATGCGGCACAGCAAACCGGGGTACACTAAAGCAATCAACCTGCATAGATTTATCGATACCGTCTCAGAACTGCACGAACCATAACAAGACACAAGACCTTTCACGGAAGAACACCCCATCATGCACCCTGTTACGCCTTCCCCGTCGAGCCCTCGCCCCGGAGCAACTGCGCACCTTTCTGTGAGCCACCAGCAGCGGCATGACCGGTACACGGCTGCCCTCGCTCTTTTGGGCAACCCGGAGGCGATTATCCGGCTGGGTGGGGCGCTCGCCCTCGTGGAGCTGGCTGATGACTGGCTCACCGATGAGACCGGCCCTCAGGAGCACGGGCGCCGCAAAGGCTGCAGACGATTATTACCACCCTGTGCGCCTATGTTGTTCCCCGTTCCAGCTCGCCCACGACTCGAGAGCGGCTCATGGGTGATCAGCCGCAGGGTTTGACCCGCAGCAGGCGCGCCGGTTCCGGGCCGAGAAGACCGAGCTGGCGGCTGAGGCGCAGGTGCGTGGGCGCATCCTGACTGAGATTCACGACCGGGTGCGCTGGGAGCCGTCCGATGGCGGGAGCCCGCCACGAATACGGCCCCGGACCCGGAGAAGGTTACCGCCGGGTTGTGGTCGCACCTGAGGTTTGATTTTTCGGGGCTGCTTTTTCTACCCCGTGGATTTCACCCAGTCGTATTGGGGTGCGGGCGCGAATTTTCGGGGTGCACGTACCGCGACCAGGCGCGTTTACCCGCTCCATTTGACGGGGCCGATGCCCTGTTTGACCGTTCGGTGTACCACGGTGAGGCGTTTCTGAGCGATTCGGTGTACCGTGCGGGGCTGGCTTGAGCGAATGCGTCTGGGGTGCTGATGCGCGCCTGGTGGGGTGCGTGTATGAGGGAACGTTAATTTGAGTGCCTGCACGTGGGAGGGCGCCGCGTATCTGAGCGACTGCACCTGTTACGGGTATACGTACCTGGCTGATTCCATGTACCGTGGGGACGCCGATTTTTGGCAGAGCACTTTCTACGGCACCGCGAACCTGGAGCACTGCACCTATCTCTCGGGGGGCGAGGTTTGAGGATTCTATCTACCACAGTGCCGCGTACCTGGGATTCGGTGTTCCGCCGCACCGCTAATCTGGCGTTCACCGTCTACTGGGGTGCGGCGCATTGTGGCGGGTGCGTATTTGCGGGGCAGGCGTGGCTGGATAACAGCGTATGGTTCGGCGGGGCCGACTTTTCGGGGTGAAGTTTAAGAAAGAAAACCGATTTTTGAGGAGGCTCTGCCCTGCTGGGGACCGCCGATTTTTCGGGTGCATCTTTCGCACGGGTTCCGGCGTTCACTGATGGTGTTTTTAATGCTGCCGCAGAGAACCTGTTTGAGGGTTTCGGCGAAGAGCAAGCAGCCGCTTCGCTGGCGGGCGGGGTCCCGCAGGGGCGCGGGGCCCTGACCGCCGCCAGGCGGCAGGTGCTTGCTGAGCGGCTGCAGGCCGCCGGGGCGGGGCGTGAGACCAATGCGCGGGAGTTTGAGCAGCCCCGCTCTGAGCTGATCCGCTGGGTTCGCTGAGGTCGCCGGCACCCCGGATGAGGCTGAGGCAGATTCTGCGGGCGTGTTCACTGAGGCGGCTTAGCTCCATTATGGTGTTGCTCGCTTCCGTGGAGGCTGACCGCCTCACTAGGTTCACGGTCGCCGCCGCTGTGCCTTGCAGGATGCGCAGGTTGCGGCGCGGCGGGAGGCCTGCAAAGTACTCATTGGGGTGATCGATGTGGCTGGCTGATGCTTCGGTGCCGCAGCAGCGCTCCGGCAGGCGCAGGTCACCATTAATGCGCTCTGCATGTATATTCGTTCTCCGTTTCGGTGGGCTAAACGGTATCAGCGCCTCACGCACGGTACGGGTGGAGTTCATGGTCTGCGCAGAAGAAGCGCCGTTTGCGGGCCTCTTTGGAGGCTTTCCGAGCCGAGGCGCACCTGCGGGCGGTATTCTGAGGGCCATTGCTGCACGACTGCGCACCCCCGATACGGTGGCACCGGCCTCGGGTGGGAAAACACCGCAGCAGCACTGGCGGTGTTCCGGGTTCGTGGTCGGCGCTCACCCATGATTTTCAGCGGCGCAGTGTTCTTCTACCCGGTTGATTTTTCGGGGCGTACTGGGGCTGGAGGGCGGTTTTTGAGGGTGCGTGTTTTTATGGTTCCGCCGATTTTTCGGGCGGGTTTTCACCGAAGGCACGCTTTGCCGGGTGCACCTGGCGGGTGAGAGTTTTGAGCGGTGCATGTTTTAACCGTGTGGCGGACTTCTCCCAGGGGCACTATAAGAGGCCGTTAACCGGCGTTTTTGCACCTATGCTGATGAGGCGTGGCTTCACGGCTCAACGCATAAGAATACGGTTGATTATAGTGGCAGCATCTACCGTGGGTGGGCCAGTTTGCCGATAACACGTACCGCGCAGATGCGGTGTTTAGCGGCTGCCTCACCACCGGGATGCTATGTTCAGGGGTCCCGGTACGGTGGCCGGGCGGCGCTGGATCACTGCACCTATGAGGGGGCGGCGTTCATGCGGGAGTGCGGTATGAGCGGGAGCGCCGATATGAGCGGCTGCACCTACCTACGGGCGGGCTGCGGCTACTGGAGTGCCCGGGTGAGCAGGCGCGGTTCGATGCCAGCGTGTACTACGGGGACGTGAACTATGCGGGTTCGGTGTTCTGCTATCACCCGGATTTTACGTGCTCCGCCTATTACGGTGGCGCTGATTTTGGAGGCTGCGTGTACCGGCGCGGGCTGTCGGTGTCGGGTCGGCGTTCCACGGCCCAGCTACTCTGGCGGTCCCAAAGTGCGGTAAAAGTCGTACTGCACCAGCGCGGTGTTTACGGGCCTGTGGCGCTGACCGGGACAGTGTTTCTCGCAAGAAGGTCATATTTGAGGAGTCCGTGTTTTAGCCTCGACGGATTTTTAGTGCCGCCGATTTTAGCGGCAGGATCTCGGGGTTCACAGAGTGTATCTTACGGGTGAGCAGTATGCTTTCCCGCAGCCGAGACCGCTCCCCGCCGAGTCGCGGCTGCTTACCCCCTGGGAAGTTCGCAGACTCGACTATTTCGGCAGCGTTCAGGCGTTCACCCACCCGGCGGCTGATGATCCGGAGGTGTCGAGGGCTGCCCGCCAGCAGGTGTGCGGTTCTCCAGAAGCAGCTGCACGCCTGGGTTTTCGCCATGCAAGACCCGCGCTACCAGCATCCCGGGTTTGAAAAAGATCAGAGGAATATAGCTGTGCTCTCAACCGCCCGACCCAGGTTATCAATACGGTGACTTGGGAATATACCTGTGATATTGGGAAATATCCATTACATTATTGATACTGGGTATACAGTCATGCCTTTATGGGCGTTAACTCTTCGATAGAGAATGAGCTTTCTAAAAACCCCAACCATTGATCCCATATTTCATATGCAGTACTTCACTAACGGCTTTTTACTACACCCATGCTTGCCTGCTGCCGCCCTACACGCGTAAACACCCGTAATACCAGTGCCCCATGCCACATCTTACATGAGTGTTACGATTCACCCTGGCCACCAGTGGCACATATCATAAAACATTATTTTAGTATTCTCACCATTGATAAAAATACATTTTTACCCTCATATTTTTGAATATTTTCCCCATAACTTTTAATAAACGTATTCGGTGATGGCTCTGCCACCGCACACATCACCGGGCCCGCGGCAGCTGTTCTGCCGCCGCCGCACCTCACGAGGCACACCCGCCGTACCGTGATAATATCGGGGCAAAAAGCGCATAATATGCTCGCTGATAGCCGCAACGGCGCGCCCGCACCAGTCACCGTGCAGACTACACCCGCCCATTTGAACAACCCTAAAAATACGGTATATCAACAGCCGAAACCGCCCCGTATTAAAGTAGTAAAGCTTTGTTCTGGTCACCATGTACCGGCCGTCTATTATTTGTTTTCTGCAGATATTCGCTGCGCATTATACTCATCTATTTTTCGTTATTAGTGTGCGTTGCGCTCGGCACGTCCGGGTATGCTGGAAAGCCTACACCCAGCCACGCATCTTTTTACGCAGGAGTAAACCATGAATACACCCAGCTCGTCGCTTGGCGACTCTCGTCTTCTTGAGGATGCGCTGCGGCACGATAGGTACGCAGCGGCGGCAAGCCAGCTAGGGGATGTTCAGCCCATTGCCGCATGAGCGCCGTACTGGCGCTTATTGAGCTGGGCCGATGAGTGGCTGCAGGCGGTGCACCTGACGAGAAACCCAGCGCCGCCGCAAAGCGCAGACCGTCATTGACATGCTGTGCTCTATGTGCGTTCCCCGTTCCCCTGGCGGCTGAGCAGAAACGCTGCTGGGGATGCTCCCGAAGACCTGGAGCAGATGCGTCGGTTCCGTGCGGAGCAGGCCGAGCTTGAGGCCGAGATTCAGGTGCGTGAACGTATCCTCTCTGAGATTCATGACAGGGGTGCGCTGGCAGCTGCGGGACGGTGCGGGTGGTCTCCACCGGGTCCCGGCTGAGGCCGATATGCTCACCGGCGCCTGGTCGCGTCTTTCCTACAATTTTTCGGTGCCACGTTCTTCTACCCCGTGGATTTTAGCGAGTCGGCGTGGGGTGAGAAGGTGTCGTTCCCGTGGGTGCACGTACCGTTTTTGACGCGAGTTTCGGGGCGTCCCTGTATGCCGCTGATGCCGTGTTTAGCGGCTCTAAGTACGGTGAGCAGGTGCGTTTTAGCGACTCCGTCTACCGCGGGTATGTGAGCTTCGCCGGTTCAACCTACGGGGTGAGGCCTCGGTTTGAGGATTCTCGTACGATGGGGATGTCGATTTCTTCGGCTCAACCTACCGCGGCAGCGTCACGTTCGCCAATGCCTCCCATGAGAGGCGGGTGCGCCTGAGCGGCTCACCTACGGCCTGCACGCCGATTTGAGCGGGTGCGTGTACCGTGACCAGGCGCTTTTGAGCGGGTGCGTGTATGCGGCGGATGTGAGCCTGCGCGAGTGCCAGTACCGGGGTAATATCGCGGATTTCAGCGGGTGCGTGTACCGTGAGAACGCCGATTTGGCGGGCTCTATCTATGAGGGTGCCACCGATTTTTCGCAGTCGGTGTGGCACGGTAAGGCCCGCCTGACGGGGTGCATGTATTTCAAGAACGTGAACTTTGCGGCTCCACCTACCGTAGAGCGCGCCGATTTTGGCGGTTCAACATTTAACCGACACCGATTCTCAGCGGCTCCACCTACCACAAGGCGGTTGTGCTGGGTGATAGCGTGCTGACGGCGGCAAACGAACCTGAGGCGGTGTACCTACCTGATGGGTGCGTACCTTTCGAGAATACCTACCGGGGTAATGTGAACCTGAGCCGCTGCTGCTACCGGGGCGACGCCGATTTTAGCGAGTCCACCTATGAGGGTTCGGCCGTGTTTGAGGCGTGCGACTACCAGGGGTTCACCTACTGTAACGAGTGCCTGCACCGTGGGTTTGTTTCGTTCAGCGGCTCCACCTACGCGAATTACACGAATTTTTATGAGTCGATTTACTGCGGTAAGGCGAGATTTGGGAAGGTGCGTGTACAAAGAAGTCACCCGGATTTTTAGCAGCGCCGCATATTTTGGGGATGTGACGGTGGCGGGCGCACGGTTCTCTGGAGAGGCCTTCATCTCGCCGGGTGCGTGTTCTAACCCGGATCGGGCGAATGATTTACGACCGCTGACGAGCGAGTACAGCATTAAACTGGTGGACGGCTATCCTCGAGAATGCGCGGGCGTGACTGTCTCTGAGCTGGAGCATCTGGCGAATGTGGGCGGAGGACAAAAGGGTTCACGCGGTGGGTGCGCGGCCTTAACTCCCTGGAAGGAGGAGGCGCAGCCGGTAGCGTGTAGCCTCAGGTGCACCGCGTGCATGCGCTGCATGTGAATATGTGGGCGCGTGTCTGTGTCACTGGTGATGGGCGAGCGCCTGCTGTTTGTGCACGCATATGCTAGATGTTTGCTCCCCGTTGCCGGGTTGCCCGACCTGTTGAGAGAGGGCACCTGTGTGAGACCCGCAGCCCAGTATCCCGAATCAGCCCAGCGGGCGCGCAGAGTGTGGGTGTGGGGCGCGGCAGAGGCGCGCGCAGCGACCGACCAGCTCAGTAGTGCTGATGCATGACACCCGGCTGGCTGGGGCGCTGGCTCTCCAGAGCTGGCTGATGAATGGCTCTGCCAGACCAGCCGCAGCAGACAGCCTCTGCCGCAGATCAACCTGCCCGTGAGGCGCAAAGCAATTATTCACGAGCTCTGCGCCTCATATCCGCTCCCCTTTCCACTAGTGAGTGAGTACCGGCGGTTTGCTGGTTCTGCCCACACCGACCCACAATCGCACCTAAAAATGCAGCAGATACGGATGAGCTATCGCCTGAGGCTCGGGTTCGTGAACGTATTCTATGCTGAGGTGTCTGCCCAGGTATCCCGCCTGAGTGTGTCGTTGGAGATGGGCCTGCCTCCGGGCCGTGGTCCTGGCTGTTTTTGATTTTTCGCGTGCCGTATTTTTCACCCGGTTCGTTTGGCGGGGTGTTATTGGGCGCAACCGCTCAATTTTAGCGAATGCTCATTCTGAGAAGAGGTTGATGTTAGCGGCT
>BNJU01002274.1_pt1 | contig 36924 bp, 48 predicted proteins | sample 8539281 | NCBI WGS metagenome assembly BNJU01 (sample SAMD00202456, study PRJDB9452) | human saliva metagenome | isolation source: human saliva | place: Japan
AGATAGAATATAATAAGCACCCAGCAGGGTGCTTCTTTAGTTTAGATAAAGTATTTCCTTACCTGACTCAAAAATAGTAGTCATTTTTTAAAGTGACGACTACTTCATGTAATTAGAATTATGGTGCTCTTGTAGAAAAGGACTAGTCTTAATGTAATATAGAACGAAATCCTTTGTGTCAATTAATTGTCAACTGTCAGTATACACCATGGTATATATACAATACTTGAACTTTTAAGAACCTTAAGTTTATCATGCTGTTATCTAAAAAGTTAATTTTATAGAGTTTACTAAGATAGTTGCTTATATATATTACTCAAACTTTTATTATTATACTATAAAAATGATTAGAAAAAAACAGACTTGAATTAATTTTGAAATTGGTGTATGATGAAGATATAAAAACGATAAAAAGCCTGTTGAAAGGGAGAAAAGAATGAATCAGGCTATATAAAATTGGTGATTGGTATTTAATGTTATAAAACAAAAGAAAGGAGTAAGGTAAAAATGCAATTACATAAAAATTTTTATAGTGGCGTTGGTTTTTATCCATTTGTATCTCACTTTATTTTCTTATCAATCCGTCTCATATCTTTCACCTTTTCCGATCCGTGTGCATGAATTTGATGACACATTTAAATATTACATGTTTGTGAAGATTGGAATTGTATTATTATTTATCAAATTCTTACTGGATATATGCTTAAGTAGTATCAAAATTGGTTTTAAAAAGTTTTGATATATCTTCACACAAAAGAGTCTGAGAAAATGTTTTGTCTCAGACTCTTTTTGAGCTATTGATCTGTTTTACAGGTCCCACTGTTTGAGGGAAATTTCGCCACTGTTGAGCGCAGGTTCTTGGCCGTCCTCCAGTTGGACTAGTAGTTGTCCACTATCTGAGATATCCTTGGCCAGACCTTGGTAGCTGGTTTGATTTTGTTCGAAGCGGACTTCCTTACCTAGGACCAGTGAACGTTGCTTGTAGAGGTAGATCAGCTCCTCTTCTGGAGTGGTGAAAAATTCCTTCCAAATCTCAGCAATCAGTTCATTGCGGGAAATGGGAGGCTGGGCACCAAAGAGGGACCCTGCCTTGTCTTTCAGTTCCTTTGGAAAATCAGTGATGGCAAAATTGAGGCCCACTCCAATGATGACATCTGTGATAAGGCCTGTTTCGATGGAACTGATGGCTTCAGTCAGAATGCCTCCGACTTTTTTCCCCTTGTAGTAGATGTCATTGACCCACTTGATATCGACATCCAGTAAGGCTAGATTTTTCAGAGCCTTGTAGATAGCAGCTGCGACCATGAGGGTATAGGCAGGTGCTTGATCGAAAGGGAGGTTGGGCTTGAGGTGGAGGGACATGTAGATCCCGCCTTGAGAAGGACAGAAGTAGTCGCGCCCAAAACGCCCCTTACCAGCCGTTTGAAAAGGAGCCAGATACAGAGTAGCAGATTGGCCACCCGCTTCCATGGCATTCTTAGCATCTAACTGGGTGGATTGGCACTGGGGATTATAGGAGACTGTTAATGGACAAAGCTCCTCGATGACTTGGGGGTATTAGGAGGTCTCCAGAAAGTATCTTGTAGCCTCGATTTTTGACGGACTCAATCTCGATGCCTTCTTTTTCTAGACGTTGAATAGCCTTCCAGATAGACGTGCGAGACAGCCCCATTTCTTGGGCTAGTTGCTCGCCGTTGACATAGTCTTTCGCTTGGGCTAAAGTCTGGTATAAAATTTCGTGTGTTTTCATAAATTCTTATTTTCTGAAAGGATAGAGGATCATCTATTCTTTGTACTTTCTCTAATAGTTAGCTTGGTTCCCTAGCATAGTGAGGTGGGTGTTCTCTCGGAGATGGGACTTGTTTGATTTAGGACATCCATTGCAGTTCGTCCCATTTCTTCTGTAAAAACAGTGATGGTCGAGAGGGGAGGAAAGACTTGCTTGGCTAAACTGGTATCATTAAAGGAAATGAGTTGGATATCATCAGGGACCTTAATACCGGCCTCTTGAAAAGCCCGGAGAGCCCCGATGGCCAAACTATCACTCGCAGCAAAAATAGGCATCTGGTAAAGGTGAGCCAGACTGAAGCTTAGAGAAATGAGATCATGTAGCCCTGATTGAGCTGTAAAAACTTCCCATGAGGATGAGTTCAGGGTAATAAATACTTCTTTCAATACAATAGTTTCGATGAGCTCGTCGCCGAGGATCGGGAATACTTTTCCAATAGGTCAGTTGTTTTTCCTCACCGGTTAGGGAGCCCAATTGTTTGACAGCCTATGTTTTTCGTAAATAGGAAAGGGCAGTCTGTACAGCATTTTTCAAATTCAGTCGTGACACAAAGGGTGTCCTTGGTTAAGCTGTTACCATCGACAAAAACCAGAGACTGTCTAGCCTTTTCTAGCTCGAGAATCTGAGACCCTACTAAACTTTCCGATACAAAGGACCCAATAACTCCTCACCTAATCGAAAAGGAATATCATTGAAATAGCGGGAGAATCTCATAGTCGAGATCCTGTGCTCTTTTTCAATCCCCTAAGCTGAATTTGTAATAGTAGAGGTCGTCCAGCTCTCCTCCTCACTTTTCCATTGGATGATGACAATTTGCTGTTTTCTTTTTAAAGTTCCACTTTCTGATGTCTGGTGTAGCCTAGTTCGTCCAGCACAGTCAAAATTCTGTGGCGGTTTCTCGTTACAGAAAGACTAGCATCTTAGTTTCAGAACACGAGACAGTGGCGATAGATACGTTTGCAGAGGCTAGCAATATCCTTTAATGTGGCCATTCGTTTTCTCCTTCTTTCCTCTAAGTATATCATAGGTTTCGTCATGTTAGTAAATTTTACTAAAAATTTAGTAAAGTAATTGATTTGCTTTGTGAAAAAGGGTTACACTAGAGGTAAATAACTATATAAGTGAGGTAATCTCAATGAATACTCATGAACTCGAAAGAGCTTTTCAAACAGTCTTTGGATCAGAAGCTGATCATACCTTTCTTCTCACCGGGTCGTATCAATCTAATCGGTGAACACACGGACTATAACGGAGGCCATGTCTTTCCCAGCAGCCATTACGCTTGGTACCTACAGGGCCGTAAGAAAACGCGAAGACAAGGTCTGCGTTTCTTCTCTGATAACTATGAAGACAAGGGCATTATTGAAGTTCAACTTGAAAATCTTCACTTTGAAGAGGAGCACAACTGGACTAACTATCCAAAAGGCGTACTTCATTTCTTACAAGAAGCCGGTCACACCATTGATATTGGTATGGATGTCTATGTCTACGGCAATATTCCAAATGGATCAGGCCTTTCTTCCTCAGCCTCACTAGAGATGCTGACAGGAGTCATTGCGGAAACCATCTATGGTCTTAAAGTGGATCAGGTAGAACTGGTTAAGATCGGAAAACAAACGGAAAATCACTTTATCAGGGGTCAACTCTGGTATCATGGACCAGTTTGCCATCGGTATGGGCGCAGATCAACGGGCTATCTATCTAGATACTAATACCCTAGAATATGATTTGGTGCCCCTTGATCTCAAAGACAATGTCGTCGTGATTATGAATACTAATAAACGTCGGGAATTGATTGATTCAAAATACAATGAACGCCGTGCGGAATGTGAAACAGCTGTTTCTGAACTCCAAGAAAAACTAGACATCCAAACCTTGGGTGAATTGGATGTCTGGGATTTTGATACCATAGCTACTTGATCAAGGATGAAAATCGCATCAAACGAGCTCGTCATGCAGTTCTTGAAAAACCAACGGACCCTCCAAGCACGTAAGGCACTTGAAGCAGGTGACTTGGAAGGCTTTGGCCGTCTCATGAATGCTTCCCACGTATCCTTGGAGCATGACTACGAAGTGACAGGTCTAGAATTGGATACCTTGGTGCATACAGCCTGGCAACAAGAAGGCGTCTTGGGCGCTCGTATGACAGGAGCAGGCTTTGGTGGTTGTGCCATTGCCCTTGTAAACAAGGATAAGGTCCAAGACTTTGAAGAAGCTGTAGGTAAACGTTATGAGGAAGTTGTCGGCTATGCTCCAAGCTTTTATATTGCTGAAGTAGCAGGGGGCAGTCGCGTCTTAGATTAGGAGAGAGGAGACAAAATGCCACAAGGAATTCTAGATGCATTTGTGACGGAAGTCATTGCAGTGAGTCACTTTGAAGAGCTGGATCGGATTTATCTAAAAATCGCATCATGAGTCGCGTTGGAGAAGAAGGGCTAGACGCCCCAGCTCAAAAAGAAGACTTGATTGCGCTCAAAGATCAGCTGGTAGAGATCGCTGTTGCAAATAGCAAGATCCAAGACAGCATGGCCGCAAAAGGACAGCTTGGGTGCAGAGTTGATGGATTGGATCACTAGCCTAGTCAGGTCAACCATTGTTTCTGGGAGACCTACCGTCAGTCTAAGAAGATGCGATTGCTGATTTCTATGCCCTCTCTAAGCGCAATGATTACATCAAGGTCAAAGCCATTGCGCAAAATATTGCCTTTGAGGCAGAAACTCCCTACGGTTCTCTTGAAATCACCATCAATCTGTCAAAACCTGAAAAAGATCCTAAAGACATTGCAGGGGCCAAACTTGCCAAAGCCAGTCACTATCCAGCCTGCCAATTGTGCTTGAAAATGAAGGCTATCAAGGTCGCCTAGACCATCCAGCTCGAGCCAATCACCGGATCATCCGTTTTGATATGGACGGTCATGACTGGGGTTTTCAGTATTCCCTTATGCCTACTTCAACGAACACTGCATTTTCCTCGATAGCCAGCATGTTCCCATGGCCATTAGCCGCAAGACCTTTGAGCGACTCTTGACCATTGTCGAGACTTTTCCAGGCTATTTTGCAGGGTCCAATGCAGATCTGCCCATTGTAGGGGGATCCATCCTGACTCATGACCACTACCAAGGCGGACGGCACACCTTCCCTATGGAGCTAGCTCCTGTTGAGGAAAGTTTTACCATTGAGGGCTTTGAGGCTGTATCGCTAGGGATTGTCAACTGGCCCATGTCGGTTCTACGTTTGCAATCAGACGACAAGGAACAATTGATTGCTCTGGCAGACCATATCCTCACAGCCTGGCGTGGCTACTCGGATCCAGCCGTTCAAGTCTTAGCGGCATCCGACGGTCAGCCCCACCATACCATTACCCCCATTGCACGAATTCGTGATGGGCATTATGAACTGGACTTGGTGCTCCGTGACAACCAAACCTCACCAGAGCATCCAGATGGTATCTATCACCCGCATGCAGATGTGCAACACATCAAAAAAGAAAATATCGGCCTGATCGAAGTCATGGGGCTAGCGATTTTGCCACCTCGTCTTAAGGAAGAACTCAAGCAGGGTTCAAGACTATCTACTTGGACGTGAGAGCACGGTAGCAACCTACCACCAAGCTTTGGGCAGATGATTTGAAAGCCACTCACCCAGCTATCACTGAAGAAGCAGAGGCAGAGGCTCTTGTCCGTGAATCAGTCGGCCAGATCTTTGCGCGCGTGCTGGAAGATGCTGGTGTCTATAAGCGGACAACAGAAGGACAGGCTGCCTTTAGACGCTTTGTTGAGACACTTTAAGTGTGGAGAAGAGTCAGAAATTTGGTACAATAGAGAGAAACAAAGCGAAAAGGAAAAATAAATGGCAATACTCGTACTCGGAGGAGCTGGCTATATCGGTTCCCACATGGTGGACCGTTTGGTCAATGAAGGACAGGAAAAAGTCGTCGTGGTCGATAGTCTGGTCACGGGCCACCGTGCAGCGGTGCATCCAGATGCGGTCTTTTACCAAGGAGACCTGGCGGATCAAGACTTTATGCGCACTGTGTTTAAGGAACATGACGATATCGATGCGGTCATCCACTTTGCAGCCTACTCACTGGTTGCTGAATCCATGGCAGATCCATTGAAATATTTTGACAATAATACAGCAGGCATGGTCAAACTCTTGGAAGTCATGCATGAATGTGGGGTGCACTACATCGTCTTTTCTTCAACTGCTGCCACCTACGGCATTCCAGAAGAAATTCCGATTCTTGAAACCACTCCACAAAATCCGATCAACCCTTATGGTGAAAGCAAGCTCATGATGGAAACCATTATGCGTTGGGCTGATCAAGCCTACGGCATCAAGTATGTGCCCCTTCGTTACTTTAATGTAGCGGGTGCTAAGCCTGACGGATCTATCGGGGAAGACCATGGACCAGAGACCCATCTCTTGCCGATCGTCTTGCAAGTGGCCCAAGGAAAACGCGAAAAGATCGCTATTTTTGGGGATGACTACCAGACACCAGATGGCACTAATGTTCGGGACTATGTCCATCCATTTGACTTGGCAGATGCCCATCTTTTAGCGGTGGAGTATCTCCGCAAAGGGAATGAATCGACTGCATTTAACCTGGGCTCGTCGACTGGATTCTCCAATCTTCAAATCGTAGAAGCAGCCAGAAAGGTGACGGAACATCCAATTCCACTTGAGCTGGCTGATCGTAGACCAGGAGATCCTGATACCCTGATCGCATCATCTGAGAAGGCGCGTGCCATCCTCGGTTGGCAACCAAAATTTGACAATATCGAAACCATTATCCAAACAGCCTGGGCTTGGCATTCTAGCCACCCAGATGGCTACAATGATCGATAAGGAGGGACTGCGAACATCATTTTTGATGCTTTTCTAATAACATTTAAAACGACAGTTGATCTTGCTAAATGACTCGTTTCAGACATCAGTCATTTCCCTAACCATCATAAAAAAGTGAGGTATTCAAAATGAATAAAACCACAAAAATGTTAGCCGTCTTCTTGACAGCGGGTCTTCTTTTAGCTGGTTGCGCACAAAAAGAGAGTTCAAAATCTACTAGTCAATCGTCCACTAAAGCGACTAGTAAAGCAACAAGCAAATCATCCGCTAAAGAGAAGACAAAAGAGTCATCAACTGATGAAAGCAAAAAAGAGGATGCACTAGCAGGTGCTCAAAAAACGGTTCTTGAATCGAGTGATGAAGCAGGTAAGTCCACTGTAACCTTGTATTACAAGGAGATACTTGTTAGTACAAGAAAAGTTGATGATTACGACGTCTCAAAAGTTCCTGGTGAAAATCCTCTTGAATCCATGAAAGAAGCCGTTGCTAAGAGCCAAGAAATGTTCAAAGATTTGATGGGACAAGGATTTGAACTGACATCAGAATACAAAGATGGAATATTTTATATCCGTAATACCATTGATTACACAAAAATCGATTTTAAAAAATTAAAAGAAATCGTCCCAGGCTTTAATCCCCTAGATGACAAAACAGTTAGTTATTCAGTAACGAAAGACAGTCTTATCAAGCGGTATGGTCGAAAAAAATAAACTAAATGGAGAGCAGCTCAGTTTGCTGCTCTTTTTTTGGTTTTAGCATGAATTCATGGGCATATTTTGGTAGAATAGGATTTAAGGAAAATAGTGAAATGGATGAACAGTAGTATGAAAGAAACTTTTTAGAAGCGATCGATCATTTGTTGTCTATCATTGACAAAACATAATATTAAAAATATTGGTCCACAAGTGGATGAGCTACATATTTTGAAAGAATATGTAAATACTAATAAAGAAATGAGTTTAAGAGATAAATTGACAATTTATCAAGCCCTTTTTTTCCACCACATGGGGACTTTTCTGATATTTATTATTGGGATAATGACTTTGAAAAAGAAACCAGATTAACAATATCCTATCCTGTTCTAACAAGATAATTTCTGAGTATTTATTGAATCGATAAAGAGAGGTTTAAAATACCTCTCTTTTACTTTAACTACTCGATATAAGAAGTCTAGGTAAACCTGAGAAGGGTAAGGATATGCTATAATGAAGAAAACAGTAGGGTGTGCATGAGTAATGTCACCCAACGGGTCAATAAGGATAGTAGGAGCAAGAATGATAAAAATATTGGTGCAAAAATTTCTCAGGTTTCGAGAGCGTGGATTTGTACAAATCACCCAGAAGACCTTGCTATCTCTCTTTCCATTTTTACTTTTCTCAGCAATTGTTCGCGTGATTTCCCAGTCCTTCTTCTCAGATAGAGGTTATATAAATAAGCTCTTTTCTGTTTCGGATTGGTTACCGGGCTTTCAACTCACGGGTCAAGTCTTGTCCAATCTTTTCTAATTTTACAAGTGGTTTGGCTGGACCTTTAGCAACCTATTTTGCAGGAAATATACAGCTGGACATTATGGAAGAAGTACAGGGACGGCTGGTGTGACAGCTCTTATGGTCAGTTTTCTTGTTAGCTCACAGGGATTATTGATGGGGCCTCTTCGGGATGGGCAACTATCTCACATCAATCTACCTGCGACGACCAATATTTTCTTAGCAATTTTTTTAGGTTACCTAATTGGCCAGATTTTTCGTCTGTCCAAAGCCAGTGACGACCAAATCGTCAATAAAGACTTCATCTATCAACCCAAGACTGTACGCCCGATTTTCTTGTCTCTGCTCTTAGGTGTCAGTCTAAATGGCCCTCTTAGTCCTGGGCAATCAGTACCGTATCTTTTATACCATCGGTCAGTTCTTCAGTTCACTGACCGTGACCAGTCATCATCTCTTATCCACCTTTGTCATGGGACTCTTGAATGGCTTATCGGGTTGGGTAGGAAACAGTCAGGTTTTTGCCTTGAACTCGATTGCGGATGATAGTTTTGCCTTGGAAAATCTGACTTATGCCGTCAGCAATCATACGACGACTGGCATTCCTTATCTCTACACCTTGACCAATTTGTACCGAAGTTATGGCATGGTGGCAGGAGTTGGTGCAGTCCTGGCACTTTTTAGTTGCGATCTTACTGGTTTCACGAAGTCAAAAGGACAAGAAAAGTTAGTTTCTTAGTATCTTTCCAAGCCTCTTTAACAATGGCGCTCCTTTTATGGTAGGAATCCCGGTCCTCCTCAACCTGCTATATGTGATTCCCTTCTCATTGATCCCCTTGGTCAATATGGGAATTGCAGCTCTGGCATTGTGCTTCAAACTGATGCCAGCAGCTGTCTATCCAGTGCCAGATGGGACACCAAGCATCCTTTATGCTTTTATTGGGACGGGAGGAAGCCTGAGAGCTTTAGCTGTGAGTCTCCTCTGCTTTGCCCTAGACGTATCCCTTTATATTCCCTTTGTCCGTATGGGCAACCAAGTTCGGAAAGATTTGCTAGAAGAAGGAGGAAGCCATGAAAATCTCTAAAAAAACAGCGCTGATCTTCACCTTGGTCTGCCTTTTCTTGATTGGCTTGGCTGTGCCTTCTTATAGCTGGACTCGAAAAAATGTCCAGAAAATCGAAAAATTCTATAATTCAAAACTATCGCCAATTATCATGATCCCGGGAAGCTCTGCGACAGAGAACCGCTTTGATGGCTTGGTGACTAAGCTCAACCAAGACCGGCAAGGAACCAAACACAGCCTGCTCAAGGTCAAGGTCTGGAATGATGGGACCATTACTTACAGTGGGAGTATTGATGCCAAGGACAATGAACCGATTATCGTCATTGGTTTTGAAAACAACAAGGATGGTTACAGCAATATTAAAAAGCAAGCCAAGATGGTTAACCAAGCCTTTGAAGCCTTGCAAGAAAAATATAACTTCAATAACTTTAAGGGACTGGCCCACTCCAATGGAGGCTTGATTTATACCGCCTTTATTGAAAATTATCTAGGGGATTATGACGTGGATCTCAAGACCCTCATGACCATTGGGACCCCTTATAACTTTACCGAGACCAACATCAAAAATAAATCAGAGATGTTGGCGGACTTTATTAAGAACAGAGAAGCTATCCCGACAACCCTTCATATGTATTCGGTAGCTGGTACCATTACCTATGACTCGGATGAGTTGGTTCCGGATGCTAGTGTATCGGCTGGTAAGTATATCTATCAAAATCAAGCAGCCAGTTATACAGAGATCACGGTGACAGGAGAGGATGCGCAACACTCGGACCTTCCGACCAATGATGAAGTGGTCGCCTTGATCAAGCAACACATTGAAAGTCAGGATCATCAAAATCGGCAGGAGCAGAAAAATCCGAATTAAATCATATATACTAAGAAGGTTTTATACAAATTATTAGGTGTAGCCTTCTTTTTTGGTATAATATAAAGAGAAAAGTACAGCTATCAAGGATGACACAAAAGGAGAAACTTATGAAACGAAAAGAGAAATTGGGAGCAGTCATTCTCCTAGCAGCAGGACTTGTTACGGTTGGTTGTAGCAAACGAACTCCTCGACATTCTAGTCAGTTGAATAACAGCTCGGAAACAACGACTTTATCATCTTCTAGATAAAAGGTCACTAAAAAAGACGTAAAAAAAGATTACAAGAAGTTGTACCAGCCTGTATTTGAGGATTATCAAAAGATTTTGACCTCGCCAAAGGATACAGCAAGTATTGCAAGTCTCTATCAAAAGTTTACAAGCAACTGAGCGTCCAATCAATAGTTGGGCGGTCGAGAATGCGGTCAATCAAGCAGATGAAATGCGCTATGCCTTTGCGGATTTGAATAATGATGGGATAGAGGAACTGCTGATTGCAGACCTAAATGTGAGTGGCAAATACTTTCTTAACCGGTCTTTACTATTTGCAAGCTGGGAAACCTGTCCTTTTGGGAGAAGGGTTCGTGGCAGGTCATGGTGGAGCAAGAAATGCTGCGCTTGTCTATAAAGGAGGAGAAGTTCTAGAGCTTAGCTGGTCTTCAGGAACAGGGCAAGGTTATGGGAACTCTTTATCGACTTAATGCTAAGCAAGAGCAAGCGACTATACTCCAAGAAAAAGAGATTCACATACAAGCAAATGATATTGCTGCTGATTTTGGAAAAAAATGCATCGGATCAAATTGACTTTAAGAGGCCTCGATTGGCAGGAATTTGAAGTTGCTACTCAGTTCGACTAAAGTGCTCAAACAGCAACCAAAAGCTCCTTGGAATGCTAACAAATCGGCGAAACTTGAAGCTTTTATAAATGGACTGGGGAGAAAGACTAGGGTCAACCCAATTACCAAAAAGGGGATCGCAGGAGGGGATGTAGGGCTAGACCACCTCTATACACTTAGGGATGATGGACCAAGTGAGAAAATGAATGCTGAGTACTACGGATACAGGTCTAGGAAATGCTCAATACCGAATTGTAGAACGTTATAGCAATTGGGAATAAATATCCAGATGTTCATAGTTACTTTTTCGCTATCACCAATACAGGGAGAACCGATCGTCTTTCATTCAGATACAACTAATGGAGGACACATGTATCTTAAAACCGACTGAAAATACTGAAACTCCAGGCAGAGTTTCAAACGTTTGGTGGAAGAAGAATAATCTATCATTATGCAGAGTTTGGTCTTGGCCAAGCTCTTTTTTCTTCATATGCATTTGAAAATCAAAATCGATTGACAGATGTAATGGCGAGTATTACAATGTTCATGTATAATGTTAAAAGACTAGGAACGTCAGTTGAGATTAATGAAGAAAGTGAAAGAGTAATCTGAATGATTGAATACAAAACATGTAGTCCTGCGCTACACGGATACAGGACATTTTAAAAGATGTCAATCTCCGCATTGAAAATGGAGAATTCATGGTGCTAGTGGGTCCTTCAGGGATCTGGAAAGACCACCATGCTCAAGATGATCAATCGTCTCTTTGGAGCCGACTGATGGTAATATCTATATGGATGGGAAAACGCATCAAGGACTATGCTGAACGGGAGCTACGTCTTTCAGTACAGGCTATGTCCTTCAGGCCATTGCTCTATTTCCTAACTCTGACAGTTGCGGAAAATATTGCTCTGATTCCTGAGATGAAGAGCTGGACTAAAAGAACAAATCGCCTCTAAAACAGAAGAACTCTTGGACAAGGTGGGGCCTGCCCTGCTGCAGAGTATGCACATCGCATGCCTAGTGAATTATCTGGTGGAGAACAACAGCGGATTGGGATTGTGCGAGCCATCATTGCAGAACCAAAAATTCTATTGATGGACGAACCTTTTTTTCAGCTCTGGATGCTATCTCTCGTAAGCAGTTGCAGACTCTTACCAAAGAATTGCACAAAGAATTTGGTATGACCACTATTTTTCGTGACCCATGACACAGACGAGGCCTTGAAATTAGGGCGACCGGATTGCAGTCTTGCAAGAAGGAGAGATTGTACAAGTAGCGGATTCTGAAACCATCCTAGCCCAGCCAGCCAACGACTTTGTCGCGGATTTATTTGGAGGTGCTCACCATGTCTAAACTACTTGCAACCTTTCAAGAACGCTTTGGGAGACTGGCTCACTGCACTGGGGCAACATTTGCAACTGTCATTACTGACCTTGCTCCTTGCTGATTTTTTTCTGGCTGTCCCATCTGGCTGTTTATTTAAGTACACGCAAGAGAGCCAGCAACTGGGTCTTACAGGTAGCTGGGCATCTTTCCAGACCATTCCTTCCATGGCTCTTTCTCGGGGCCTCTTCATTCCCATCATGGGGCATTGGGACGCTTCCGGCCTTGACAGCTCTCGTCATCTATGCCATTTTCCCCATCCTTCAAAAATACCATCACTGGTTTACAAGGGATTGATCCAAGCCTTGAAGAAGCAGGGAATCGCCTTTGGGATGACCAAGTTGGGAGCGACTCAAGAAGTTTCGAGATTCCCTTGGCCATGCCCTGTCATCATGTCTGGGATTCGGACAGCAGCTGTGATGATTATCGGGACGGCTACTCTAGCTGCCTTGATTGGAGCAGGGGACTCGGTTCCTTTATCCTTCTAGGGATTGACCGCAATAATGCCAGTCTGATTTTTGATCGGTGCCCTATCTTCTGCCTTCTTGGCCATCGCCTTTAACCTTCTTCTCAAATGGATGGAAAAGGCCAAATTGCGGACCATCTTTGCAGCCTTTTGCTGTAATGGTCCTTGGATTAGGGAGCTTTCTTATACGCCAAGTCTTCTTTCCCAAAACCGGAAAAAAAGAAAAACCTGGTCATAGCTGGAAAGTTAGGGTCCTGAACCCGGAAATTCTAGCCAATATGTACAAGATCTTTGATCGAAGAAAAGACAGACATGACAGTGACCGTCAAAGCCGAATTTTTGGCAAAGACCACCTTTCCTCTATGAAGCTCTGAAAAAAGGGGATATTGCAATCTATCCAGAGTTTACAGGGACCGTGACCGAAAGTCTCCTCAAGCCGACGCCGCAAGTCAACCATGATCCAGAAGCAGTCTATCAAGCAGCCCGAGATGGGATCAAGAAACAAGACAACCTGGCCTTGCTCAAACCCATGGCTTATCAGAATACCTATGCTGTTGCAGTCCCTAAGAAAATTTCCCAAGAGTATGGCCTCAAGACCATTTCAGATTTGAAAAAGGTGGAAGGACAACTCAAGGCAGGATTTACCTTGGAGTTTAATGACCGAGAGGATGGGAACAAGGGCTTGCAGAAAGTTTACGGACTCCATCTACAAGTCTCCACCATGGAGCCAGCCCTTCGCTACCAGGCTATCCAGTCTGGTGATATCCAGATCACAGATGCCTACTCAACGGATGCCGAGCTTGCTCGCTATGACCTGGTGGTCCTCCAAGATGACAAGCAACTCTTCCCGCCATATCAAGGGGCTCCCCTCATGAAAGAAGCTCTTCTTAAGAAACATCCAGAATTGGAAGGAATTCTCAACCAGTTAGCTGGTAAAATCACAGCAGAGCAAATGAGCCAGATGAACTACCAAGTCGGAGTAGAAGGCAGGTCAGCTAATCAAGTGGCGCGTGACTTTTTGACTCAGGAAGGGATGATTGAGAAATAATGTCACTTAAACTAGAAATATAAGTCACGTTATTTAAGTTACTTTCTAATTTTATCTCCATGAACCGGATCAATTTAGTTGTTGAAGGTTAGCAAGAAGGACTAGAATTAATGATTTACAAACCACTAGAGGTTGGGCATGTTGCCCACCTCTTTTTGTGATATACTAGAGTAGTTTTTGAGACTTGTAGGGGCAATATCCTCTAGCCTTGAGGAGCTTTTTTTTAATTCCCGAACGTTTTCAAGAAAAATTCAGAAAATTCTTGACTTCTGATGAAATCGGTGTATGATTAATTGTGAACTGTTGAACAAGTGCTTTTAAGGAGAAGATCCGATGTCGACTAAGGTGATTCTGCTAAAATGATGGCAGTTCAAGCATAAAAATCTATAGAGCGTTGCGTCCGAAAGTCTAAACAGACACGGCTCTTTAAAAACAAAAGGAGAAGATTATGAAAACAGAACCGATTCATCGTACCAGTATGTGGAAATTTAAGTTAAGTGCTGCCACCATGACTTTGATTCCCGCTGCCGTGGGGATTAACTATGTTGCTAAAGCCTTGGCGGAGGGGTTAAAGTTGCCCGTTTGGCTGGGGTCTTTGGGAACCTTTCTTGCCAGCATGTTGGCTGGGCCGGTTGCCGGTGCCATCAGTGGTTTCATCAACAACGTGATCTATGGGCTGACCTTATCGCCAATTTCAACCGTGTATGCGATTACCAGCATCGGAATTGGGATTGCTGTCGGAGTTTTGCACGCCAATGGGTGGTTCTCGTCAGCGCGACGAGTATTTGTTTCTACTATTATTGCCATCGTTTCAGCTGTCATTTCAACGCCACTTAACGTCATCTTTTTGGGGTGGTCAGACCGGTATCGCTTGGGGTGACTCATTGTTTGCGGTAATGGTCGCCAATCATGCACCAGTGTGGCTGGCCTCATTTACCGATGAGTTTGTCTTGGATATTTTTGGATAAAGTCTGCGTGGCCTACCTGGCATTCTTCATCTATCACCAGCTGCCGAAGCGGATGGTGCACTTCTTTAGCGGTGATAAATGATGACTGATAAAACATTGATTTCTGGAGCGCCACGGGTCAAGCTCAAGTGGTACCAGGTGATCGATCCGATTACTAAGCTCTTGTTCATCTTGGACATGACGTTGTTGAGCTTTGCCAGTATGAATTTATTACTTCAGGCCGGATTAATTCTTGTCGCAACACTGCTATTGTTATTTTCCAAATTGAGTTCTACCATCTTTAAGGCGCTGGGATTCAGTCTGTTTTTGATTTGCACCATGCTGATCATCCAAGGGTTATTTTACAGTCGGAATCAAACTGTGCTGTTTTCTGTGCTTGGGGTGTCGTTCTACAAAGAAGGCCTGATTTACGCCACCACTCTGGGTTGTCGAGTATTGGTGATTATTTTGACCAGTGGCTTTTTTATGGTGACCACGAGTATTTCAGAAAACGCGGCCTATTTGGAACTGTCCGGATTGTCTTATAAAACCGTCTACGTTCTGATGTCGGTGTGTTATATTTTGCCGGAAATGATGCGCAATATGCGGAAAATCCAGCAGGCACAAAAAGTTCGCGGAACCAATCCGCAAAAAACGTTGATTCAGAAATTAAAGTCAGTCCTGCCGGTTCTAATTCCATTGGTGATTAAGACCTTGGATCAATCGATGACGCGGTCGATTTCTCCAACTGAGAGGTTTTGATAATCTCAACCGGACTGTCAGAACCTCCCAGCGCGTGTATCGCCTGTCGCGGATGCTGCACATTGGTCTGACTGGATTGGCAATTTTATTGATTGGGTGGAAGATATGGACGAAGATAAACGGATTGTAATTGAAAATTTGACCACCCGTTATCCGGGTACTGAGCAACCACAACTGCGTCAGATTAACGCGGAGGTTCATACCGGCCAGGTGGTTGGGATTATCGGGAATAGCCACTCCGGCAAATCGACTTTGTGCCGTGTGCTGGCAGGGGTCATTCCCAAAAATTGTGTCTGCTGAGATTGAGGGCGACTGGCACATGTTTGGCCAGCGAGTGTCCGACAATTGGCCCGTTTATAATGCCATGAATGGAGTTGTACTGCAAAATCCAGCTGGCCAACTAAGCGGATTGGCAGACACGGTTGCCGATGAAATAGCCTTTGACTTGATTAATCAGGGAATGGCTGAAGGACTGATTCAAAAACGGGTTGAAGAAGTTGCCACGCAAATGGAGCTGATTGAACAGCTGAATTTGCGTCCCGAGAGCCTTTCCGGTGGTCAGATCCAGCGGTTGGCAATTGCCACGGCGATTGTGGCTAATCCGGCTGTTTTGATTATGGATGATCCGACCAGTCAGATGGATCCCCTTGGCCGCCGGCAATTTTTCCAATGGCTGGCCCAAGTCAAAGAGACGACTGTCTTCATTGTCACCAGTGAAATTGACGATTTGTGCGAAGTCGCCGACGTTGTGTGGGTGCTGCACGAGGGTCAAATGGTAGCCCAGGGCAGGCCGGGTGAGGTGTTTAATCATTTGGCAGCTGACTGGCAGATTCCAGCCCCGACAATCCAGCAACTTGCTCAAAAAATGGATTGGCACATGGCTGATGGCCGGTATCCGGTGAATTACGCTGATCTGAAGGAGGTTCGTTATGTCCACAATTGAACTGAGCCACCTGACGTTCACTTATCCGGAACGGTCCTTTAGCTTGGATGTTGAAGACAAACGCTTCGCCGATCCGATGGTGGCGATTGTCGGCCAAAATGGTGCCGGCAAATCAACGCTCTTCAAATTGTTGACGGGCTTGCTGACACCACAAACCGGTGTGATTAAGATCGATGGAGAAAATTTTAATGATCTTAAACCAGTCGAAAAGTTACTGAAGGTTGGGATTACTTTTCAGAATCCTGACGATCAGCTTTTCAACCCGACCGTTCAACGAGAGGTGGAGTGGAGTGTCGCGCAGGTCATGGATGACCACGACACGATTACGAGGCGGGCTTTAGCGGCTCTAAAAAGAGTTGGCTTGGATGATAAAACAGCTGAAAGTCCATATGACCTGTCATTGTCGGAACGCAAGCTGTTGAGCATTGCCACAGTTTTGGCAGTGGATCCGGCGATTTATTTATTTGATGAGCCGATGATGTCGCTTGATTGGGAAAGCCGGCGCAAGTTGACCGCAATTTTCCATCAGTTGGCTGATTCGGGCCACCAAGTTGTGACCATCACCCATGACATGGATTGGGTTGCCGCCGAGTTTGAGTCGGTGTATGTTATGGAACACGGGAAGTTTGGCTTCGCCGGCAGTCCACGGGAATTGTTCAGCGATCACGAACTTGTCCAGCGAGTGGGATTACTACCACCGCGGATTATGGACATAGCGGAGTCGCTGGGTGATTCACAGACATATTTATCGGTTAATGATTATTGCCAGAAAAATCGAGATGTATAGAAAAAGTCACCTCTGAGGGTTTTCCAGGTTGAAGGATTAACTTCAGCTTCTGGCAAGAACTCACATGGGTGACTTTTGTGTTTAATAACGTTTCATGATCATCGGGTGCTTCCTCAGATAACTCGATTTGATTTGCCAGTAACTATCTCTTTGGTTTGATCAATTCTGTCATTTATCTTGTGCTTGCCCTTCAAAAAGGCTTCTACGGTGAGGTTTTGATAACTCTCTATTTCACCATCATGCAGCCAATTGGTCTCTTGGCTTGGATCTATCAAGCCCAGTTCAAAAAAGAACAGCAGGAATTTGTTGCCCGTAAATTGGATGCGGTGGGATGGATCAAGTACTTATCAATTAGCGTGCTTTGGTGGTTAGTTTTCGGGCTTATTTATCAGTCAATTGGGGCCAATCGTCCGTATCGAGATTCCATCACGGATGCAACAAATGGGGTCGGCCAACTCTTGATGACGGCTGTTTACCGTGAACAGTGGATTTTCTGGGCAGCGACCAACGTTTTCTCTATCTACCTTTGGTGGGGAGAGAGCCTTCAAATTCAAGGGAAATACTTCATTTACTTAATCAACAGTCTAGTTGGTTGGTACCAATGGACGAAGGCGGCCAAGAAAGCTTAATAACCATTTGAATCTATTTATCAAGAGGACCGAGAAGGTCCTCTTTGTTTTGAAAAAAATCGAGCTCTATTTGTGATATACTAGAGTAGTTTTTGAGACTTGAAAATAATGGGTTTTCTAGTTCAAATTTATAAAAAGAAAAGGAGAGAACATGGGTATCTTTCTTAAGAGTATATCAGGTATCCTCGTCATCCTAGGCATTATTTTAGTGGGCTTTGTCATCGGTGAAAAAGGTTGGTTTGATGATAAGTCACGTGGCCTGATCGCAAAACTAGTCACTCAAGTTGCTCTTCCCTGCTATATGCTCTATACCATCACGCAGCGTTTCACAGCAACTGACCTCCTAAAAATGTTGCCAGCATTGCGGTTTCCAGCCTTGTCTATGGTCATTTTGCTTGGAATAGCGACAGGAGTAGCCAGGATCTTTGCAGTGAGACAGGAGCGCCGTGGTCTCTTTATTTCTATGTTTTTTAACTCCAATACCATTTTCGTGGGGCTCCCCATTAACCAAGCCCTTTTCGGGGATGCTAGTATTCCCTATGTTTTGATCTATTACATGTGTAATACGACTTTTTTCTGGACCTTGGGGACCTACCTGATCCAACGAGATGGTGAGGGAGAAGCTCAGTTTGATCTCAAAACGAGTCTGAAAAAAGTCTTTTCTCCTCCTCTAATGGGCTTTCTCTTAGGACTAGTCATGGTGATGCTGCAGATAAAGTTGCCATCCTTTTTAGCCAGTGATTTACAGTACCTGGGAAATTTAACGACTCCCTTATCCATGATCTTTATCGGTTTGTCAGTGTCTCATATAGGCCTGAAGCAATTAGTTCTGGGAAAAGATCAGCTACTGATTCTATTAGGTCGCTTCCTGGTTGCTCCTCTCTTAATGGCGACCATTGTTTACTGGGCCCCTCTTCCAAGCTTGATGAAGCAAGTCTTTATCATCCAGTCCGCTATGCCAGTGATGACCAATGCCCCGGTCGTTGCCAACCTCTACGGAGCCGATAGTGATTACGCAGCGGTTATGGTGACAGAGACGACCCTTGCTACCATGGTGGTCATCCCTATTCTCATGGTGTTGATGGCTTGAGCATCTAAAAAAGTGAAGCAAAAGCCTTGTTTCGGATTAAAAATAAACGTCATTTTTGGCATTTGTTTTTTTATTTTATAAACTGTAGAAGGTATAGCAATTTTGGATGATGAATAGAATACTAAAAGAGCTCAAGTTTTCATTGATAAACTTGAGCTCTTTTTATAGTAAGGCTAATAAGATAGTAAGTACCAGAGCGATTCCAATCCGAATAACATGGTGGGCGGGATGGAAGTTTTCTTTGTGCTTGCCATTCCAATAGGCTCCGTAGCAAATCAACCCACAGCCAATCAGCCAAAGAGATAGTGCGATAATCGGCAAAAAGAAGTAGAGTGTGAGAGATACGGTGGCAAGGCTACTCCCAATAAGGAGAAGCCGATTTCCTAGGGTCTTTTTGCCATTTCTTAATTCTGAAAGGCTAGCCATGAAATGAAGAAGAGCAAAAGCAAGGGCTAAGAAGGCTGTAAAAATACCAAGAAGAATAAGGAGGTTCATAAGATAACCTTTCTAGTAGAATAAGGATGATTTATTTTTGTTTAATTGTCATTTCCATGATGTCTAAATAAAAGCGAACAACTTCTTGCTCGTTATAAGATTTCCCTTTTTTTAACCACCAAGTAAGGGTTTCAGTGAAGTTGGTGATGACAAAGTGCTTGAGGTAAGAGGTAGGGATAGTGGGATGCCCTTTTTTTAAGTCCTCAGCTACCATCGGAAAGACATGGGCTTCTAATTCCTTATGGAGCTGGCGGAGAAAGTAGTCATTTTTTGATAGGAGAAGACTGCTCACATGGTCCTGGTTTTTCCTGAAATGGAGAAAAATATGAGCCAAGTAATCTTCTGCTGAGACATGGGCTTCTCGTTCAAATAAATGATGGAAGAGATAGTGGCAGAGCTCGTCTAGCAAGAGTTCTTTGCTTTCATAATGACTGTAAAAGGTAGAGCGCCCAACATCTGCCAGATCAATAATATCTTGAACAGTTATCGCTTGGTAGCCTTTGCTATTCAACAGTTCTAAGAAGGATGTATAGATCGCTTTTTTTGTTTTAGCAATCCGTCGATCGGTTTGGCCCATATAGACAATTCGAACAAACTGTTCAATAACGTACACAGAGAACGGTTTGCTTCTATCCTTTCTAAATAAAGTGGGAGATAATACTAGTGAGAGAATCATTTATTCCCATTATACCATATACCATATACCAAAGGAGGTCAAAAATTGAGTTCAAAATTTGCCGTTTGGCTAGCCTTTCTCTTAAATTTTAGTTTTGCCATTATCGAATTTATCTTTGGAGGGCTCTTTGGCTCCAGTGCGATCTTAGCGGATGCTGTCCATGACTTGGGAGATGCCTTGGCTATTGGCATTTCAGCTTTTCTCGAAAGTATTTCCAATCGGGAGGAGGACAGTCGCTATTCCCTAGGTTACAAGCGTTTTAGCCTCTTAGGTGCCATCCTAACGGCAGTCATCCTTATTACAGGTTCCACTCTCGTTATTTTGGAAAATATCAGTAAATTTATCGAACCTCAACCAGTGGATCATAAGGGCATGCTTTGGTTGGGCATCATCGCCATTGCTATTAATTTAACGGCTAGCCTTATTGTCCGGAAGGGCAGACCAAGAATGAATCCATCCTGAGCCTCCATTTCCTTGAGGACACACTAGGTTGGCTAGCTGTGATTATCGTTGCCATTATTTTGCGTTATACGGACTGGTATTTCCTTGATCCTCTCTTATCTCTTCTGATTTCTGCTTTCATCTTGTCCAAAGCCCTTCCTCGTTTTTGGAGCACCCTTAAGATTTTCCTCGATGCTGTGCCAGAAGGGGTAGAGATCAAGCAAGTTAAGAATGGCTTAGAGCAGGTGGACAATGTCGCTAGTATCAATCAGCTCAATCTCTGGACCATGGATGGATTGGAGAAAAAAATGCCATTGTTCATGTCTGTCTCAAGCGGATAGAAGACATGGAAGCGAGTAAAACAGCTATCCGTCACTATCTAAAGGACATTGGCTTTCATAATATTACCATTGAAGTGGATAGCGATCAAGTTAGTCATGCCTGCCATAAACGTGATATCCATGCCATAGAGAGTCCGAGCGGACATGATCACCACCACCATTAATGAAAATTGATCATTCCTTTGTTGAGAATATTTTAGAAAAAAATCTATTTAATATATTGATTCAAAAATTCAAATTGTGATATACTACTCGCATTTATGAAAAGGATCGAGCATATGTTACAACTACAACATATTTCAAAAAGTATATCATACAGGCAATCAAGAGTTTCACGCGCTGAAAGATATCTCAATGAATTTCCGCGAGAACGAGTTTGTCTCCATTCTCGGGCAATCGGGTTCTGGGAAAACCACCCTCTTAAATATCATCGGTGGACTCGACCAATACACATCGGGTGATTTACTCATCCAAGGAAAATCAACCAAGCAATTTAAAGATCGCGATTGGGATAGCTACAGAAACCACACGATTGGTTTCGTCTTCCAATCTTATAATCTGATTGGTCACCAAACGGCACTCTCAAACGTCGAGATTGCAATGACGCTCTCTGGCGTTTCTAAATCGGAACGTAAGAAGCGTGCCATCGAAGCACTTGAACGCGTTGGCCTAAAAGATCATTTATATAAGAAACCAAGCCAAATGTCTGGCGGACAAATGCAACGAATCGCGATTGCGCGTGCCCTTGTCAATAATCCTAAAGTCGTTTTAGCCGATGAGCCAACAGGAGCGCTTGATTCTGAGACTTCTGTTCAAATCATGGAGTTATTAAAAGACATCGCCAAGGAACGTCTGGTCATCATGGTGACGCATAACCCAGATTTGGCACAGACCTACTCCACTCGTATCGTACAAGTATTAGATGGAAACATCTTGAGCGACTCGAATCCTTACGAACCAACCCAAGAAACCAAACAAGGTGACATTCAGTTCACGAGGACGAAGATGAGCTTTATGACAGCTCTAGCCCTTTCGTTTAATAACTTATTGACGAAGAAAGGTCGGACATTTCTGACTGCCTTTGCTGGTTCCATCGGGATTATCGGGATTGCCCTGATCTTGGCCCTCTCAAATGGTGTGAGCGACTATGTGAAGAAGGTGCAAGAAGACACTCTCGTCTCTTTGCCACTGACGATTAGCGAGCAGAACCAGAGTAATCTGATGGCAACCTCTCCAGACTTGAGTGAAAAGCCTTATAGGGATAAAAACGAACTCGGTGTCAATACGCTTCTAACGAATCTATTGAAAAAACAAATCGGGAAAAATGACCTCGCTTCCTTCAAGACTTACTTGGATAAACACGCTTCAGAAGTCGCAACCCTTACAAAAGATATTCGTTACCAGTACAATTTACAACCCCTATATTTACGCCAGTGACACCTCAACGGTCCAAAAGAGTATTCTTCCGTCTAACCTCGCGGACGAAGTCGATACAGCCAACCAAACAATTAAAGGCTATTTGCAAAAACATCGACTACTGGAGCCAACTTTCAAGCGACGAGGCCATGCTTAATGCGCAATATGATGTGCTAGAAGGTCGCCTTCCGAAGGATAAATCTGAAAATCGTCCTGATCGTGGATGAAGAGAACCAAATCAGTGACCTCCTCCTTTATAGCTTACGCATCAAAAGACCCTAGCGAATTAAACGATCCGAAGAAACTGGATGAACTCAAATCTCAAACCTATCAGTATAGGGATTTTCATTGGAAAAACTTTCAAAGCTGTTGTCAACACGAACCGCTTCGTCAAAGAAAACAACCAATGGATGAATAAAATTGACGACGAAGCCTATATGAAGACGCAAATCGAGAATGGCCTCGAGCTTAAAATTGTCGGCGTTCTTCGTCAAAAAGAAGGAACCAGTTCTGGGTGAACTCTCCTTCTGGTGGGGTGGCTTATACAAGCGCCCTTATCGATTACACTTCGAACAAATTCAAAAATAGTGACATCGTAAAAGAGCAAGAAGCTAACCCAACTATCAATGTATTTACTGGAAAAGAATTTGCCAAAGATCCAAAACCATTCAATTCGGCTGATTTAACCGAAGAAGAAAAATCCAGTTGGTCAAATTGACGCCCTGAACAACAAGCGCAATACATCCAACAATACAACGAAAAACTCGGCTGCCACTTACGAGGAAAAACCTCGCGAAATTGGGTGTCATCGACAAATCCAAACCGGCTGCCATCGAGTTCTACACCTCTTCCTTCCAACAAAAACAAGAGTTGAAGGACTTCATCAACACCTATAACACGGCGAAAAAAGACGCCGGCGAAGACGACAAAGTGCTCGCCTACTCCGACGATATTCAAACCATCATGTCCTCCATTACGACAATGGTGGGCGTGATTACAACCGTACTCGTTGGTTTCGTAGCCATCTCGCTCATCGTATCATCGATTATGATTGCGATTATCACCTACATCTCGGTTCTCGAACGTACAAAAGAAATCGGAATCCCTACGTGCAATGGGGGCTTCGAAGAGACATCCGTCGCATCTTCACGGCAGAAACAGCCATCGAAGGATTTATCTCCGGAGTGCTCGGTATCGCCATTACACTCCTTGCAACACTTCCAATCAATGCCGTCGTTGCGAAAATGACCAACGTGGAGAACGTGGCGCAGTTACCATGGGAAGCAGCGCTCATCCTCATCGGTATCTCGATTGTATTAACGATGTTGGCAGGTCTCATCCTTCACGCATCGCCGCAAAAGAAAGACCCAGTGGAATCTTTTACGTAGCGAATAAAGCTGTAAACAATAAAGTGGATAGAAGAATGTTTCTTTATCCACTTTTTCTATTATGTAGAAATTCTTAGAAAGAGATTCAAATCTTCTCTCCTTACATGAAAGATGGTCATTTTCAAATAGATGTTGTTTTCAAAGAATAATACAGTATCGGATTGGACATAAAAGATATTTGTTCCACTTTCTTTGAATGATTTCTTTTAATAGCTTTGTGTATTTTACCCTAGAAAATTAGTTTCTTCTTCCAAATGATTTATAAAAGAGTTCCCTAAAGTAAAGCCTTTTTCATGATAAAATAGAACAAATGTAGAACAAGGAGTAATTATGAGTAAAAGAGCTGTGTTGATGATGACTTTTGGTTCACCAGAAGAGATTACCTATGAAGGAGTAGCGGAATTTTTCACAAATATACGCCGTGGGGTTCGTCCTGAACCACATGAAATTCAGACTTTATATGACAATTACGTCCGAATCGGTGGAACCCCACTCCAAAGGATAACTAGAGAAGAAGTGGACATGGTTGCTACTGCTCTTGGAAATCAAGCGTCGGTTTTACTTTTGCCAACAAATTTTTCCCTGCCCTTTCATCACAGATGTGATCAAAGAAATGGAGAATGACGGAATTGAAGAATGTTTGTGCTTGATTTTAGAGCCTCATTATTCTTACTATTCTGTCATGGGGTATGAGAAATTTTTAGAAAGTGAGCAGATTAGGTTTCAAATTATCAAGGACTGGTACCGTGAACCTGACCTACTCCACTATTGGGCTGATGAGATCCAAAAGATTTTAGATAAGATTGGAGATGACAGCTTTAGGGTGATTTTTTCAGCCCACAGTGTCCCTCAGTTTTGGAATAGATTTCGGTGACCCCTATATCGACCAGATTTATGACAATAGTCAGCTTGATTGCGGAGATTTTTAGGGCTAAAGGAAGAACAGTACACTAATACATGGCAGAGTGAGAGTGATATAGGTATTCCTTGGATTAAACCTGATGTCTTAGAATACCTTCATGATGAGAAGGAACATCCCGAACCACTATATTTTTTTGTTCCGATTGCCTTTATTAGTGAGCATATTGAAGTTCTTTTTGATAATGATGTGGAGTGTAAGGAGCTATGCCAGGAGATCGGAGTGGCTTATCACCGACCTCCTATGCCAAATAGCGATTCACGACTGATTAAAGCCCTTTTGTCAACTATTCAGTCTCATATAGATGGTGACTATAGTGACTATCAACCTCAGCTAGAGACTTTTGATGAGTTGGAAGCTTCTTCAAGTACAGGTCAGATTTTTGGAAGCAGAAAAAAAGATATTCAAATGCCCGATTTTGTCAGAAAATTGATTGATAAGAGAGGCCGCGAAAATGTCAAAATGCCCTATCTGATTAAGAAAATGCTAGAAAAGAAGTATGGGAAAAAATATGATTAAATGATGGAGTTTTAAATCAGGAAGTGGGCTAAAGCTCGATAAAAAGTGTATACTATAGGTAAGTAAGCAATAGAAAGTAGGTTGTTCCTATGAAGAAAACAGTCTATACAAAAGCTGGGCAAGTGGGCCTTGTAGAAGTGGAGCGTCCACACATAGAAGCACCAGATGATGTCATTCTCCGCCTCGTTCGCACCTGTGTCTGTGGATCCGATCTCTGGAGCTACCGCAATCCAGATATTGAAGCGGGTCATCAAAAATAGTGGCCACGAAGCCATTGGGATTATGGAAGAAATCGGTGAGGCCATTACTACGGTCAAACCAGGAGACTTTGTCATCGCCCCTTTCACTCATGGTTGTGGGGAGTGTGATGCCTGTCGTGCTGGCTATGATGGGACCTGTGACCGACATATTGGCAGCAACTGGTCTGACGGGGTGCAAGCGGAGTACATGCGCTTCGAGTATGCTAACTGGGCTCTTGTCAAAATCCCTGGTCAACCATCTGATTATACAGAAGCCATGCTCAAATCCTTCTTGACGCTGGCAGATGTCATGCCGACAGGCTACCATGCGGCGCGTGTGGCTGATGTGCAAAAAGGTGACAAGGTAGTTGTTATTGGTGACGGTGCTGTTGGTCAATGTGCTGTGATTGCAGCTAAGATGCGGGGAGCATCGCAAATTGTCCTCATGAGTCGGCATGAGGACCGTCAACAATTGGCTCTGGAATTTGGAGCGACAGCCGTTGTTGCGGAGCGCGGGGAAGACGGGATTGCCAAGGTCCGTGAAATCCTTGGAGGAGGAGCAGATGCCGCTCTTGAATGTGTCGGTACAGCGGCAGCAGTCGACCAAGCCCTTGGGGTTCTTCACAATGGAGGGCGCTTAGGTTTTGTCGGTGTGCCTCACTACAATAACCGTGCTCTTGGATCCACCTTTTGCCCAAAACATTTCTGTTGCAGGTGGAGCAGCTTCCGTAACAACTTATGACAAACAGTTCTTGCTGAAAGCAGTGCTGACGGAGATATCAATCCAGGACGCGTCTTCACCCATAGCTATAGCTTGGACGAGATTGATCAAGCCTATAAAGACATGGATGAACGCAAGACCATCAAGGCTATGATTGTCATTGACTAACAAAAAAATTCTAGTAGAGGATGTCTACTAGAATTTTTTAATCTTGAAAATAAATGCTTATTTCAAATTCGACATCACTTGTTTCTTGGTGAAGGTGCGCTCTTGTTTGTTGTCTAGTGCCTTGATGCGAAGATCACTTTTTCATTTTAAACTGACTCATAAAGGGAATTCGTCCTTTTCGCTATCTCTTCTTGACACCGGCTAGATAGACTTATATAATGTTACAAACAAAAGATTGAGGTAGCTGATGATCCATAAACATGAAATTCCTATTTTTAGAGTTTGATGACAACCCACAGGCAGTCATTATGCCGACTCATGAGGGGTTAGACCTGCATTTACCTGATAAATGCGTTTATGCTTTCTTAGAGGATGAGATTGACCGCTTTGCCAAAGCTGCTGGAGCCAAACAAGTAGCTAGCTTTGTCTCAGCTACCAAGACCTATCCGGTTTATGTTATGGAGCACCAAGGAGAGGAAATCTGCTTAGCCCAAGCGCCAGTTGGATCTGCACCAGCAGCTCAATTCATGGATTGGTTAATTGGCTATGGGGTGAAGAAGATGATTTCGGCAGGTAGCTGTGGCGTCTTGGTAGACATGGAAGAAAATGCCTTTTTAATCCCAACAAAAGCCTTGCGAGATGAGGGAGCTAGTTACCATTATGTGGCGCCATCTCGTTATATGGAAGTGGACAGTCGTGCATTGACCGCCATTGAAACTGTCTTAAAAGGAAAAGAAATTCCCTATCAAGAGGTCATGACCTGGTCGACGGATGGCTTTTATCGAGAAACGCCTGACAAGGTGGCCTATCGCATTGAAGAAGGGTGTAGTGTGGTGGAGATGGAGTGCGCCTCACTGGCAGCAGTAGCCCAGCTTCGTGATGCGGTTTGGGGCTTGCTCCTATTTACCGCAGATTCTCTTGCAGACCTGGAAAATTATGACCAGCGTGACTGGGGATCTGAAGCATTCGATAAAGCCTTAGAATTGTGCCTAGAAATGGTTCTTCACTTGTAGGTCTATTCTCTTTTTATGGTACAATGAAGCTATGTTAGTCAAATTATTATTTAAACAATGGCAGTCCAAGATGAAAAAGTCTGTCTCCAGCAAGGAGGATCTTTTTCAGCTTTTTCTTGGTTATCTTAATTGGCTCCCTCTTATTGAGTCTGCCTTTTGTCCAGCAAGCAAGCTCAAAAGCAGGCTATGTCGACCACCTTTTTACAGCGGTCTCCATGGTCTGTGTGACAGGGCTCTTTACCCAGTCAGTAGCCTCGACCTACAATGCTTGGGGGCAGTTGATCTGTATGCTCTTGATTCAGATCGGTGGCCTGGGGATCTTGACCTTTATCGGTCTCTTCTTTATGGAAAAGTCGTCAAAAAGCTCAGCTACAAGGACCGGCAGACCATTCGGGACAGCTTTAGCTTTAGCAATAACCAGAGCTTGGCCCGTTTTGTCCGTTCTATTTTCATTACCACCTTTACCATCGAAGGACTGGGGGCCTTGCTCCTCATGATTCGCTTCATTCCTCGCTTTGGTTGGGGCCATGGAATCTTTAACTCTATCTTTGTTGCGGTCTCGGCCTTTTGTAATGCGGGCTTTGATAATTTTGGAGGCGATAGTATGATGAGCTTCCAGACCGATTGGTTGGTCAATCTGACCTTGTCTGCCCTTATTATTACTGGGGGCTTGGGCTTCATGGTCTGGTTTGACCTAGCCACCAAGGCCCGCAATCAATCAGGACGGCGAACTCTTCGCTTCCATACCAAGGTGGTTCTCTGGTTAACAGCTGCGATCCTTCTCTTTGGGACCGTAACCAGTCTCTTGACTGAGTTTGATAATCCGGCAACCATTGGGTCCCTTCCATTAGGAGAGAAGATCTTGGTCAGCTTCTTCCAAACCGTCAGCATGCGGACAGCTGGTTTTGCATCCTTAGATTATACAGCAGTCCGACCAGTGACGCTCTTCGTCTATCTCTTGCAGATGTTTTAGGTGGAGCACCAGGCGGGACAGCAGGGGGATGAAGATCACCACCTTCCTAGTCCTCTTGCTCCTGGCTCAGGGAAGGAACTATTGGGGCTACCACATACCAATTTAGGAAAACGTACGATTTCACCAGACATTGTTCAACGTTCCTTTGGGACGGCGGTGATTTTCCAGTTGACCTTCTTAGTGGGTCTATTAGGAATCTGTTTGGTGACGCCGGATGGCCAACGCTTTATTTATTTGGTCTTTGAGGTGGTATCCGCTCTAGCGACAGTTGGAGTGACCGCCAATGTAACCTCAACCTTAAATGGAGCGGGACTAGCCATTATCATGGTCCTCATGTTTATCGGACGGATTGGTCCTTTGACCCTCATGGTTAGCTTGAACAATTACCAAGCCAAGAAAGCAGATACCTTGCAGTATGCCAAGGCAGACATCATTATCGGATAGGAGAAACTTATAGCAAATCGAACCATTGGAATTCTGGGACTAGGAATTTTTTGGACAGAGTGTCCTGAAAACTCTGCAGGACCAGGATGTGGATATTATTGCAATTGATGATCACGAAGATGTGATTAATCAGTATGAATCCATGATTACAACTGGAATTGTTGGAGATATTACGGAGTTGGACCTCTTGGATGCAGCAGATATTGGGAACTGTGATACGGTCGTTATCGCGACGGGAGAAAACCTGGAGTCCAGTGTACTGGCTGTCATGCACTGTAAGGCACTTGGCGTCGAAAAACGTCATTGCCAAGGTCAAAAATGAAGTGACCAAGGAAGTCCTTGAGAAGATTGGGGCTGATTTGGTCATCCTACCAGAGGTAGAAGCAGGGGATGTCCCTAGCTAAGATGATCCTTTTTCAACACGGGATTGAAGTCTTTCCAGTTGGATGAAGCAGTGCTGGTGGTCGAGTTTACAGTTCCAGCTAGCTGGGTAGGAAAAAGCATCCGAGACTTGGAAATCAGAGACCAATATCAACTCAATATTATTGGCTATCGAGATGCGGAAGACCAGCCTTTGCGAAGTCAGATCAGTCCCGACTTTATCTGGCCAGAAGGCGTGCGCGTGATGGCAGTGACCGATAATCAGTATCTGGATAGAATCCAGGCCCTCTTAGAGGAATCGAACTAAGAGAGTGGGACAGAAATCGGTAACTCGTTAGAATTCGATTTCGTCGTCTCACCTCCGACAGCTTCAACAGTCTGGGAGACTGTTGAAGGTTGCAGATAAAGGAAACTTTGTTTCCCTCATTAGAGTCATATTTGGAGCTTAGCGAACAAAGATACTCAAGCAACCACTGCGTCTTGCTCGACAATCCAAAAGACAATTGAGAGGCTGGGACAAAAGTCCCTAGCCTCTTTACTAATAACATTTTTATTACTAACTAAGAATTAAAGTTTCTTTAAGCATATTCTACTATAGTAGAACTATCAAAAACACTTCCATCATGGGAATAGAAGGATGAATGATGAACATTCTTAAATTTATACGACCTGAAAAAGCCATTAAAAGAGCTCAAATGGTATGATATCGCTATTGTGACTGCGATCATGTTTGGGCAGTTTATTGTCTGGTCTACAGAACTCTTCCTTGCCAGTCTTCAACCAGTTGCGCAAACCGTTAGCTACAGTCACGGAGACAGCTACCAATACAGCAACGGATGGGGCAGCCTACTCCAGTAACTTTACTTTACAGATCATCTTATTAGCCTTGCCTTGGCTTACTTGCTTCTCAGGAATTTCGATTTTAAACAGCTGCCGATTCGCTTTAAAATGGTCTGTCCTCTTTTGGGTACCTTTATCTCTGCCATCGTTGGTTTGTTTGGGGATATCGTGACAACGGTGAGCGGAGAGTACGATTACTTCAATGTTAATCTCTTTCGCTTATATTGATCCCATGCAGATTATCCACAAGTTCTTAGCACTCAGTCCCATGGCGATTTCTTATGCCTTGCTGAATGGTTTCTACGAAGAGTTCTTCTTCTTGAGTCATGACATCAGTTAATCAGAAAGTACAAGTGGTGGGCCCTGGCTTATTCGACCTTGATTCGGATTTCCTTCCATACCTACCAAGGTTTGGTTTGGGCAGTGGTCATCGGTGTCATCTATGGACTCTTCTATTATGTCCTCTACAAAAAGGTGATCAAGAACCTCTTGCTATTCTTCCTCATGCATGCTTTGGCCGATATGTTTGGCTCTAGCATACTCTATCTCTTGATCAACTGGGGAAGCTAAAAAAATAGTTGAAAAGAGAGTGGGACGAAATCGGTAATTCGATAGAATTCGATTTCGTTGTCCACCTCCGACACAGTTGAGTAGGGGCTGTAAAGCTGATGAAAATCAGCGAAAAGCCCACTCAACCACTGCGTCTTGCTCGATAATTCAAAGACAATTGATAGGCTAGGATTTTTGTCCCAGCCTCATTTTTATCTGCTTTGACTTGCTTGAACTCTAGGAAAATCCCTGTAGAAAAGGCGCAAAGATGGTATAATAGAACTATCATTTTACAGAATCCTAACATTATGAAATTAGTCTATACAGATATTCGAACGCCTTTAACCCAGGTTTTGTAGATGAAGCCAATCGCTTGGTTGCTGAAGGGAAGCGGGTCTTTTATATCGCGCCCAACTCTCTGTCCTTTGAAAAAGGAAGGCAAAAGTCTTGCAACTCCTCGACCAGAAGGCTTCTTTTGTTATCACCATTACGCGCTTTGCCCAGATGGCACGCTATTTTACCCTCAATGAAAGCCACCAGCAGGAGTCGCTCGATGATATCGGTCTCGGCATGCTCTTTTTAAGGTGCTTTCTCAGATGCCGGATGAAGAGCTCAAGGTCTATGCCCGTCTCAGAAGGATCCCTCAGTTTATCCAACAATTGATCCAGCTCTTTCATGAATTGCAGACTGCCCAGATGACAGCATCCGACTTGGATGCCTTGCCAGATCAGGAAAAGAGAGAAGATCTGGTCCATATCTTGAAGGCTGTCCAAGACCAGTTAGTCGCAGGCGCCTTTGAGTCTGAGTCTAAGCTGGCTAATTTTGCCTCTCACCTTATCAAGGGAGATTTGGATGAGGAGTTAAAGGATTTGGCCTTAGTGATTGACGGCTTTACCCGTTTTTCAGCCGAGGAGGACTACCTGGTTCATTTGCTACATGACAAGGGTGTCGAGATCATTATCGGGGCCTATGCCAGTGAGAAGGCCTATCGCTCGAGCTTTCGTGAGGGCAATCTCTACCAGGCCAGTGTCGATTTCTTGCTAGACTTGGCTAGGACCTACCAGGTCACACCAAGCTACGTCGGTCAAGGAAAAGAGGATGCCTTTAGCCGCATGACGCGGATCTTGGAAGCTCGCTATGACTTTACAGAAGTCGATTTAGAGCTGTCTGATCAAGATCGAGAAGCTGTAGAGATTTGGACCTGCAACCATCAAAAAGAAGAGCTAGAAGCCGTCGCTCGCTCCATTCGCAAGCGCCTCTATGAGGGGGCTCGGTACAAAGACATTCGGGTCCTCTTGGGAGATGTGGATGCTTATCAACTGCAGCTCAAGACCATCTTTGACCAGTACCAGATTCCTTTCTATCTTGGAAAGAGTGAATCCATGGCCCAGCATCCTTTGGTTCAATGGGTGGAATCCTTAGACCGCCTTCGACGCTACCGTTTTTGACCGAAGATGTGAGTCAATCTCTTGAAGACAGGGCTCTATGAGACGCTGACACGAGAGGAAATTGACCATTTTGAACAATATGTCTCGCTTTGTAGAGATCAAGGGTCTGGCTGCCTTTTTCTCGTGACTTTACAGCCAACCACCAGGACAAATTTGACCTAGAGGCGTCTCAATCAGATTCTGCCAGCAAGTCATCAGTCCCCTGCAGGAATTTTATAAGACCAAGAGCCAGACTAGCCAGGGACTGCTGAAGAAGTTTGCCTGATTTTGCCAAGATGCCCAGTGGCACAAAAAGCATGCAACAGACTAGCCAGTCAGGTCCTGAGCAGGAGATGGAACGCTATGATCAGTCTGGAAGTCCTTTAGCCATGTGCTAGAACAATTTGCTCAGTTTTGAACAGATGAGAGGTGACTTTGGATGATTTCCTAAGCATCCTCTTATCAGGGATCTTGTTGCGAGCTATCGGACAGTCCCAGCGACAGTGGATGTAGTGACAGTTCAGTCCTATGATTTGATTGAGCCCTTATCAGCGCCTTATGTCTATGCCATCAGCTTGACCCAGGAGCGCTTCTCTAAGATTGCCAGGACCAATCCTTTGCTGACGGATGAGGAGCGCCAGGTCTGAACCAAGCTTCAGACCAACAGGCTAATCTCAAATTGCCAGTCAGGACAACTTACGGAAGAATCGCTTCGTCGCCCTATCCCTCTTCAATGCGGCCGCAAACAGCTGGTCTTGTCCAGCCCTATTCTTCAGTCAATGAGGGTGGACGATCAGATGTCTCTCACTTGTTCGAGCTGACCAAGGCACCGCTCAATTTATCTGCTCATTTCGAAGAAGGCGACGACTTCTGGTGAAGATATGGGGTCTTACCAGGCCCTCTTAGCTCGACTGATTGAATTGCACCAGGGAGAAATTGACCAGGAGTTGAGCAAGGAAGCAGCGACCTTCTGGGCGGTTGCCATTCGTGTCCTTCGAAAGAAACTAGATGCAGAAGGCTTGCATATCCGCGCAAATCAGCCAAAGCTTGACGACCAAGGTCTTAGAGGATGAGACGCTGGAAGTCCTTTATCCAAAAGGGCAGGCTCTATCTGTTTGTCTGCCTCAGCTCTCAACACCTACTACCAAAACATATACGCTATTATCTCCACTATGTCCTGGGTTTTGCAGGAGGAGTGAGCACGTCCCAGCATGAAGCCAGGAATTTCTTGCACCGTGATTTTTGAACGGGTGCTGAAAGATCCTTCAGAAGGGGATTTTGATGAGCGTTTGACCAAGGCCATTCGCGAAACCAGTCAGGAGACAGAGTTTGCCCTCCTTTATCAGGAGAATGCTATGGCCGCTTTTTCAAAAGAATTGCTCCTGGATACAGCTCGGGCGACTGGTCGTGTCCTCGCCCACAATGACAGTATTGAAACCATCGGAGAAGAAGCTCTCTTCGGCTGAGAAGATTGCCCCTTCTTAACCTTAGAAGATGGTCGTCCGCTCTTGGTCAAGGGCAAGGTCGATCGGATTGATCGGCTGTCTGACACAGGGGCCTTGGGAGTGGTGGACTACAAGTCCAGTGAGACCAAGTTTAACTTTGAGAAGTTCTATAATGGCCTCAACTCCCAGTTGCCAACTTATCTATCTGCTATCAAAGACTTTCAGGCGTTTGATCCTGACAAGGGGATTTTCGGCGCCATGTATTTGCAGATGACGGATCCTTTGGTGCCTCTCAAGGATACCAAGGCGGTCGATGCTGTCCAAGCCGTTCTAAAACCCAGCATACATAGGGCCTATTTCTTGGCAGATCAGGCCAGCCAACTCGGAGAGAACTATGAGAAAAACAAGGCTATGCTACTAAGTCAAGAGGAGCTAGACCTGCTCTTGCTCTACAATGCCCATCTCTATCAACAAGCAGCAGAGGGCATCTTGTCTGGTAACTTTGCTATCAACCCTTATACTGAAAATGGTCGAAGCATTGCTCCATATGTAGAACAATACAAATCGATTACGGGATTTGAAGCCAATCTCCACTTAGGACAAGCCCGTTTCTTGGAGAAATTAAATCCAAGTCCAGTACGAAACGCCCAGTCGGTGACAAGCTCCGCCAGGCCTGGATAGAAAAAATGAAGGAGGAATTGAATCAATGAAACCAATTGAATTTTTAAGTCCCAAGCAGATTCAAGACCTCCAAATCCAGGAGGCCCAGTCTGACAAGGAACAAAAGCGGACCCTGAGCAGATAGAAGCTATTTATTCGTCAGGGACCAATATCCTGGTCTCGGCTTCGGCTGGTTCTGGGAAAGACCTCGTCATGGTCCAACTGGATCCTGGATCAATTGCACCGGGGATTTTCGATCCAGCAAATTGTTCATCTCGACCTTTACCGTCAAAGCAGCAACCGAGCTTAAGGAACGGTTAGAAAAAGAGTTGGAAAAGAGCCTTAAGGCTAGTCAGGATGAGGAGCTCAAGCACCACTTGGCTCAACAAATTGCAGAATTACCAACTAGTGATATCGGAACCATGGATGCCTTCACGCAGCGCCTGGTATCCAAATATGGCTATTTATTAGGCCTCTCGCCGACCTTCCGCATCCTCCAAAGCGCGAGTGAGCAGTACTTGCTCAAGAATAACTGTTTTGAACAAGTCTTTGAGCGCTTTTTATGAGAAGCAAGGGCCTGACCGCCTCTTTAGTCGCTTGGTCAAAAACTTTACAGGAAAGGGCAAGTCGCTAGCTGGTTTTAAGGACCAGGTTTATGCCCTGGTAGACTTCCTTCAATCTACTGCGGACCCCCAGGCCTGGTTGGAGGAGTCCTTCCTCAAAGGCTATCAAGACCTGGACTATGATGAAGTCTTGGACCAGTTGGCCCAAGAGATAAAAGAGCAGCTCTTTGAACTGGAATCTTTCTTTACCTTCCACCTGGCCAATGAAGGTCAAGCCTTTTCAGGGGCCAAGTACCAAGAGAATGTCACCGCTATTCAAGACTTAATCGCTAGTCTCAATGAGCAGTTCAGCCAGGAAGCCATCTTTGAGGTCTTGGAGCGGGTGGTCTTGATCTCCCGTGCCAGCGGAGGACGTAGCCTGACCATTACGACACGAAAAGAAGACCTGAAAGAGCTAGCTACGGCCTTCAATGACGAACGCAAAGAACGCATCGAAGCCTTGCGGGCGGCAGCTTCCCAGCACTACCAACTAACCTCATCAGATTCGCTTCAAGGATGACCCTGCCTTTGCTGGTCTTGCTCAGGACTTTGTCAAGCTTTCTCCACCGCTTATTTGGAGCGCAGAAGCAGGAAAAATGCCTTTAGTTTAGCGACATCAGCCATTTTGCTATCCAGATCCTTGAAGAATTCCCTCATATCCGCAGTCTCTATCAGGAGCGCTACCACGAGGTCATGGTCGATGAGTACCAGGATACCAACCACGCAAGAGCGGATGTTGGAGCTTCTTGTCTAACGGCCCAACCGCTTCATGGTGGGAGATATCAAGCAGTCCATCTACCGTTTTCCGTCAGCGGATCCTCAGATTTTTAATGACAAGTTTAAGGCCTACCGCGAGAGGGCTGATGGTAAGTTGATCCTGCTCAAGGAGAAATTTCCGTAGCCAGCGTAGGTAGTCTTAGAGGCGAGCCAACCATGTCTTTGAACGCCTCATGGATGAGGGAATTGAGAGATTCTCTATGACCAGAGCCACCGCCTGATTGCGCAATCCGGAGAAGAAGAAGAGCAACACTGCCTGCTATGAGACAGAGTTCCTGCTCTACGATGGCAGTCAGATCGGCTGGAAGGCAGCTGAGAAAGGAGCGAAAGAGGATAGCCTATCTCAGGTGAAGTCCTTTTTGGTCATCACGAAATTCATCCGCCTCCACGCAGAAGGGGTTTCTACAGGATATTACCTCTTGACAAGTCTCCGGACTCTGCAACGACAAGGTGCTGGCGCTTTTGGAGCCTATCAGATTCCTATCATTGTGCAGAAGATGAGAGGAAAACTACCTCCAGTCCGTTGAAGTCATGGCTCCTTTGGACACCCTCCGAGACCATTAACAATCCCTTGCAGGACTATCCTTGGTGGCCTCCTGAAATCAGCCATGTTTGAGTTTGATGAGGACCAGTTGCTCAGTGGTAGGCCTTTGACAGGAGTAGCAGAGATATCTGAGAAACCCATGAGAAACTGCAGCACCGATCAGACAGCGAGTCTCATCTGATCGATCCAGCTTGGAGAGAAGCTCACCCGCTTTATGGAGACACTGGATGCCTGGCGTGACTATGCTTGAGACGCACTTCTCTCTATGACCTGCTTTTGGAGAGATTTTACAGGATCGCCACTACTATGATTATGTGGTGCCTTGCCAAATGATGCCCAACGGCAGAGCCAATCTCTATGCCTGACCCTTCAGACCCAAATGTGACTTGAAAAGTTCTAGTTTCAAAGGGATGCCTCGCTTTATCTCCATGATTGATAAGATCTTGGAAAACCAGGCACGACTTGGCCAATGTTGCCCAGGCAGTCTCTAAGGATGCTGTCCAACTCATGCGACCATCCATAGAGCAAGGGACTTGAGTTCTACGTCTTTATCCTCTAGTGCATTAAAAGTTTGTCTGACAAAGAACTGTCTACCAATGTGCAGTTTATCAGTCGGAAAAATAGGGTGGGCATCAAGTATGTTGCGAATCTCCTGTCGGAGTCTGATCAAGAGGACTTCCTGAGGTGGTCGACTGATCATTGAGACCCTGCCCTACCAGCGAAATGTCGAGGAAATTCGTCTCGGCAGCCTTGTCGGAGCAGATGCGTCTCCTCTATGTCGCCTTAGCGGACTCGGGCAGGCGCAAAGCTGATCTGTGCGTCAGGACTGCGTCAGGATGCTGGAAGAGGAGAAAAATGGGGAGTTTCAGTGTCACTGGACGCGAGGCGCAGCTCTCTTGCGAGCGTCGTTTCAAGACTGGCTCTGCCATCGGCTCGACAGTCTTTGCCCAGCAACACTTAGCCCTGCCACCCTTCCATCCTGGAGGCAGGAGAGGTTCCTT
>BNJU01002311.1_pt1 | contig 36893 bp, 49 predicted proteins | sample 8539281 | NCBI WGS metagenome assembly BNJU01 (sample SAMD00202456, study PRJDB9452) | human saliva metagenome | isolation source: human saliva | place: Japan
TTATTGGACATGTACAATAAGAGTGAGGGTGGTAGTAGTCCCATCAGAGAAAAATGTACATTAGTTTCTGAAGGGTTAACAGTAATTTATTGTACAAAAATGTGGGATTTAACCCATCAAAGTACAGATTTGGATAACCCACAGTTAGATTGATTTTCTCCCGGTAATCCTCTCGTTTTCCTCATATTGTCGGTTGGAAATATGAAACCCTACTACGTTTATGCTCTAAGGAGGAAGGAGTAGATTATTCGTCATATTTAAAGGATGGCGGAGCAGCAAGACTTGCTTCTAGAACTTTCAGGAGGCTTCGGCCTGTCTGGGGAACTCGGAAAACCCTGTAGATGAAAGGATTATTATAAGGAGAATATTTCCAAACTTTCAACTTTATTTAGAGGTATTCCAGTCGTGGTACCGGATTACCTTTCTAATGCTGATTATATTCGTGAAAGGAATTGATTTGTTGTGTCCAGCTTTGGAAGAAGGAATCGTCTTGTTCAAGAATGCACTGAGGACCAGTATAATCTCATGGCTAAAAAAGCCCAATATACTCCTATTTGATTCGGAATGGATTTTTCACAAAAAGATTTTAGTTGATGCAATCATTGCCATTAATAATTAGCATAGAAAATGATAGTCTAAGGTCGCTATTAAGTTCTTTAAGTTAGTCTTGAGGAACTGTATTGAAATTATCTAATACACAGTAACCCAGATAAAGTCAATAAGATTGTATAATCATTTCGGAAAATCATGAATCGTAGAATCTAAGAAGGGATAGTACTCTCAGACTATATAATTTAAACTAGGATTGGAAAACTGAAATAAACTCAAATGAATTAAAAGAAAGAAAAGTATATAAGCTAAAATGATAAAACGATCAGAAGTTGGGAATCGATTCTTTTTGGACGATTTTGTTCGTCTTTATTTACGTTTTGGGAAGTAAAATTTCCTTCCTTTGTCGATCTTTTCAAAAGCTCTTAATGTAAAATGAAACTATTGCTAGAGGATTAGAATTAACTAGTGCTAGCATGGAGGAACTTTATGAGGGCTGTCCGTTTTCTCAACAGGCCTCTCTCCTTGGATGTCTTCAATGATTTTGTGAAGATGTTTTCGGTTTCAAACGTTTTAATTTAGAAAACGAGTACAGAGATTATTGAACGTGAAAAATGTATCTGTTTGCATTAGCCATCATCCAAGCGTTAGCTATTTCTATCTATCTGGCCTTTTACAGACAAATTTGGATCCTCGATCAGCATTTGTTTAAATATGATGATTATGGTTGCAGGAACTCCTGGTCTGGTTATCGAGTTTAAATGCTGCACTAGGTTTGACTATCGTCATTATTATACGGTATGATTTTATATCTACCAGAAGACACTGATGGGGATTTTATCTAAATAAATATTCCTCTGATATGGTATATTTCAGGTCTAAGATTGTTTTAGTTTTTGTGTATACAGCTGTCTTAATGGAGTATGCTGTCATCGTATTCCTGTCAATAAACTTGGAATTCATAATAAATCTACAAAGCTGCATTCTTGACTCAAGCTAATCCTGCTGGAGGATGCCCTATGTATCATACTTGGTTCTCCCGCAGATATCCTTTTGTTGCTTCTGATCCCAATCTTAGGAGTTACTAGTAAAGAAATAGTGGGAGAGCCCTTTGGATTCTACTTTTTATATTCTGATGATATCTATTTTTGCTTTGCCTCAATGTAAATGGCGGTATACAAAATGATGAAAAATTCAGAGTATATGATTCGGTGCAGTCCTGAGATATCAATGGGCCGTATTGAGATTAACTGCTTTTTGGTACTTACCTATTCCTTTTACGGCTTTTACCATTTTTAATATTACTTTGGGATAAAAGAATTGTTATGCTTTGGCAATGATTCCAGGAACCTTTTCTTATGTTTATTGGAATGATTTCAATATTCGAAGAAATTGAGCTTTCCAAGTCAATCAGAGATATACGAAAATATTCTAGGAGTTTACTATGTATTATCATACCTGGGTTGGTACGGTACAGATCGTATCTGGCATAGTACCACAAGTCCTTGAGTACTGGACCAAAGATTCGGTCGAATTTGATGATACAATAAATCAACTTCCATCTTGCAAGATACTGGAATTGAGAGATTGATTATAATTCCTCACTATAGCCCACAATTACGATATTTTTGCACCGTCAAGATTTACTGGAGACAGATTATATTTTCTGTTTTTTGATGAATTACAGGGTTTCTCCAGATAAAAGAAATGGGCCCCTCCAGTTTGAAGATTTGAGATTGGCCGAGTTTTACGACTTTCCTTACCCCCTTTCAGGTTTTAGCCCTTTTGTAGGAACAGATTGCAAAAATAGATATGGGGTGGATGGGAGTTACTAACAATCACTCATCTTAGAAAATGGCAAAATCAGTTATGTTGAGTATGTGGATGATCGTGGCTTTATCTCTAGTGCCATTTATTACAAGGATGATGAACCTATTTTCAAAAGAGTATCTCAGGACCGATGGAATTTGGGTTTTGAGAGAATTAATTGGTCAGGAACGACCTTTTAGTTATTGTTAATGAGGAATTTAAAGCCCTTTTCAAAAAGATTTCTACGAAGAGATTCAGGAAGTCATTAGAGACGATTTCTTTCTTAGGAAACTGTAGCTAACAAAAGACCAAGTTGTAGTTGCTGCTCATCAGCTAACCCTACCTTTCTACGAGAGGCTGGAAAAGGAATCAAAAAGTCTTATCTTTTACGGAAATCGCCAAGGGTTATCAACTTCAGATTCTCTCTAGCTCAGTTCGTTTTAAACGATGTAAAACTAATCATCACCGATAGTGATAAGGAAGCTATTCTAGCGGTTATGCCTAGTTTACAATCGAAAAATTCATCATGTAACTTCTTTTGATTCTCGCTTATGATTGGGTCTGAGTCAAGAGAGAAAAGAATCAAAAATCTATTTTTATGTTGGTGAACATCACTCCTGTCTAGAAAAAGTTCTTCAAATCTTATTGGAAATATTATTTCAAGAACCTCTATTTGAAATTGTATTTGTTTTTCTATAATGCTTCAGAAAATCTCTCACTGACTTTAAGAAGTCCAACTAAATAAACTAATAGAAGAACTATCTTTGGATGAGGTTCAATCAGTCCTCGCAAGAGTTTGGAGAAAAATCAAATACAGGATGATTTTTATTAGAAGAACGGGAATACCGTTACCAAATTAAGAACTTCTTTAACGAGAATGATATTATTAAAGAATTAGAAAAACGCGATTGATTATTGATTTAAATGAGGAACCAACTTTATACGCAAATTGCTGGAATTTCAGCGAGGAATTCCTCAAATTAATAAAACTAAAACAGAATATGTCGATCACTTGAAGAATGGTTATGTCCTTACAAAAGTGGAAGAAATAGAGAAGGCCATGAACCACTTCTAAAGGCCTTAAAACCATGGAATGAATCCTTGATTTACTCTATTGAGAAGATTCAAGAATATACGGTCAGCGTCTAATCGAAAAATGGGAAAAATGGATGAAGGAGTAACATGGATGATATGTTGAAACGGAGCTCATATCCTTCAAATTGCTGTCAATTGGGAGAAGAAATAGAAGTTCCAAAGGGATTGGGAGTGGTACTATTTTTCTAGTTATGATTTTGCCATCTCTAAGAGTATATGAAGAAAATGAAGTCTCTGAATTCAAGGCTTTAGTCCTAGAACGTCCTGAAAATCTACTTCATCTAAAAAGATGATTTAGAATACTTTAAACCTTTATATGCAGTCTTTTATGATAAATCCTTTTGAGCGGAACCTGCTTTTCAGAAGGACTCAGTATTTGCTTCGTTGGAAAGTACAAGCTTGGGATTTTTCAGATAAAGAAAAGTTTATCTACAGGTGAACTGTTTCTTATATGATAAACAATACGTGGTGATGCTCTTTAATGTTTACCACATTCGTATTCGACCTGATTTTACAGGTATTCAGACTGTTCTAGGAAAACACTTTTTACAAGTAGAAGGTCCTTATGGGGATAATTTTACACGCTAGCTCAGTGGACCTTCAATTATGTTTTATGACGGAACAACAATTCAAATTGGCTAGAATATGAAAAGGATTCGAGTTGTCAGCTCAATTGCGCCTACAGTTTTCAGCAGTGGCAGTCTGGGGGACTTGGTAAAAAGAAGAAGTTTATTCTGAGTTAGACTTGGAGAGTCCTATTTTCACTTGATGAAAGTGATCGCTTTTATATCTCCTTTTTCTAGAAGCGAGGTAAAAGGAAAAATTAAAATCGGTGCTGATAGAACGTCATGCTCACGGTCCTTTTGGAGAAATGCTCTGGAGTAGTAGCCTTAAGAGATTATAAGAGACAGGAAATTTTTGCTATTTCCATCCTGGAGATTTAAAACCACCACTCAATATATATTTTTCAGGTTATCGTCCTGGTGAAGGGTTTAGAAGGATTTTTATGATGAAAAGAATGAAAGCCCCTTTTGTATTTTATTTTCCGATCCCAGATTGGAAGGTGGTTCTTTTCTACTTAGGGTTCAAAAAGAATTAGAAAATAAGATTCGAGATTATATTGACCACCAGCTCCGTTACTAGATTAAGTCAAAAGATTTGAATTTTTCTGGTTTATCAATGAGGAGCTTTTGCTTTATATTATGGAGCAACATACTCACCGCATGCAATTTTAGTTGGGAAACCTCTTGTAAATTTAGGTGATATAGCAGCAAATCTGAAATTTAAACGACCAGATGATTTTGCAACCTCCTTGGATATGATGCAGTTGATTGTCAATAAAGTTTCTTCAACTGGAGTAGATTTATTCAATCAGCGTTTTGGTGTTCGTTTGAAAGAAAATCTAGTAAATACTACTTTAGCCTTTGCATATATGAGGGATGATGACTATGATCCAGTTAGCCTATTCTAAGATATTAGAATCACTCTATAATCAACCAGTGAGGATTATAAGTTCTAGTCGTCCCGGTCGCCACAATGATGCCAGTGCACCGATTGTTGAGTGGTCTGTAACGCAATACAAAGAAATCATGGAAAGAGATTTTTTGGCAGAATTGAATGATGAATAAGACAAGTTGAAACTAAGCACCTATATTGTGACCAATTGCAAGTGCAGATTACTGATGGGGTTCAACGATTCAAAAACTTGCAAAAGATAGGGTTCTATTTAAAAATCCCTTGATGCCTTTCAGGTCAGATTGTGAAAAATGGCAGTCCATTACACGTTATGACGGGGGATCGGATGGCGCTCTAGTCTTTCCTCTCTTAAAGAGAGGAAAAGCCTATAGATTAGATGTATCCATGTCGTCTAAGCCTGCCACACAGTCTTGGTGGAAATTATCAAGATCGCTTCGGTGTAACGAACGCAAAGTTACATCTGATGGCAGTCTATCTTTTTCTATATCCAGAGCAGCCTATGCCTACCAAGTACGCTTTCTGCTTAGTGGGATGCAAGAATCACATTTGACTATTTCATTATTTCATCTATTTGTCTGAGGAGGTAGTGGTTCCCCTTTGATGAATCATACTGCTAGTAAAAGAGAAACAAATTGGATTACTATAAATTAAGAAAACATACCCCTAGTCAATAGGTGGAAGGATCATATTTCTCAGTTAACAGACCAAGAACTACAAGGTAAAACGATTGAGTTTCGTCAGCGATTGCTCAGAGTGAAACTTTTAGATGATCTCTGCCAGAAGCATTTGAGTTGCTCAAGGATGCTGCAGTTTTTAGGAATGTTCCATACGATGTTCAAGAGGGGAGGAATTGTTCTTCATCAGGAAATGTCGCAGATGAATACAGGCGAAGGAAAAACACTGACAGCGACCATGCCTGTCTATCTAAATGCACTTGAAGGTAAGGAGTTATGGTTAGATGACCAACACTTACTTGGCAACACGGGATGCAGAAGAGATGAGAAGGTCTACCGTTTTCCTAGGTCTAACAATCGGTGTTCCCTTAGGCGAGGAAGAAGGAGTTAGATTCTGAAGAAACGAAATTTATAGGTCGGATGTGATATACGACAAATACCAATCTAGGGCTTTGATTACTCAACGGAAAACTTAACAGCCTCAGTGGACGGCCAGTTCTGGCAGATTCTTTAACTATGCCATTGTCGATGAAATTGATTCTGTTTTATTAGATAGTGCTCAAACACCTTAATTATTTCTGATCGCCCGGGTCCAATCAAATCTGAGGGGATTATTGATACCTTGATTCAAACCTTCAAAGAAAGGAGAAGACTACAAGTTTGATGAAGATAAGAAAACGTGTTAACTCCTAAAGGGCCTGAGCAGCCGAAACCTTTTTGTCTCATCACTCTATGACCCCAAATATCGTGATTTGAGTTCGCCATATCAGTCTGGCTCTTCAGGCAAACAAAAACTATGGTAGGATAAAGATTATGTCATCCATCCTAATAAACGGGGCGTAATGGAAATTGGTCCTATTGGATCAGGTCGATCTGGTCGTTTGATGGAAATGACTCGTTTACAAGGATGAGACTTCACCAGGCTATTGAGGCCAAGGAAGGTCTGAATTATCACAAGAAACACGCTATGGCCTCCATCACCTATCAAAACCTCTTTAAAATGTTTCTGCAAAACTTGGAGGATGACAGGAACTGCGAAGGTTGACGAAGCTGAATTTTTAGATACCTACGCTATGGCGGTTATAAAATTCGACAACAGAAAGAAAATCCGTAAGGATTTCCAGATGAAATCACCAAACCTTGCCAGAGAAAAATCATTGCTTCTTTAGAGTATGTGAAAGATGTTCATGCCAAGGGCAATCCAATCCTTTGTTTTCACTGGTTCAGTGGAAATGTCAATTTTGTACTCAAATCTTCTTTACGCGAGGGAATTGCTCACAATCTCTTGAATGCTAATAATGCCCCTCGTGAAGCTCAAATATTCTGAATCCTGAGTCAAAAGGAGCTGTGACAGTAGCAACATCTATGGCTGGACGTGAACAGATATTAAATTACCCTGAGTTGCTGCATTAGGTGGTCTGGTTGTCATAGGTACTGAACGTATGATGAATCAACGTATTGACCTGCAAATTCGTGGGACGCTCAGGTAGACAGGGGGATCCAGGTTGGACCAAGTTCTTTGTTTCTCTTGAGGACGATTTTGATAAAAACTGGGGGCTGATTGGATTCAAGATACCTATCAAGATTATGATGTAGATGAAAAGAATTGGATCGTTTAAGCCTTTTGACCAGACGTAAGTATAAGAACTTGCGTTGAAAGAGCTCAAAATGCACAGTGAAAGTTCAGGTCAAGCTAGTTCGAGAGAATGACCTTTAGAGTTCATGAGAGCATGAATATCCAGCTGATTTAGTTTCATACAAAGAACGCGGACTGCTTAATCAAACAAAAAGGGTCGTCTAGACTCATATTGTGGACCAGGTTTTGGGGCGAAGTTTTTAGCCAGATTGCCCAAAAGTGAAAAACTATAAAGACTCGGTAGTGTTTTACCGATATATCTTGGATAATGTTAGCTATCAAGTTGATCCACTTAAAGCCCGTAGCTATTATCACTCTATGAAGATGAAGGAAAATTTCTTGGAACCTTGCTCAGGATGAATTAAAAAGTCAAAAGTATGAGATTTTAGGTACCGAAGAAGTAATTGTTTCAATTTCAGCGGATGGCTTTTCATTTTAAAAAGCCATCGATGAAAAACTGATGAACAAGTTGATTATTTGCAACAACTTCGTACTCGCCTTATCAGGTCAGTATACCGTTCAAAAACCCCTAGTTGAGTTCTTCCAAGAGGCCTATCAATCCTTCGATCGAATGAAGACACAAACTAAAGAACAGATAATCCGCAATCTCTTGCTCAGTAGAGTAGAAAATAATAAAGGGGAAATAGTACCACATTTCCCATAAATACGAGGACCTTATGACAGTATACAATATCAACCTTGGTATCGGTTGGGCCAGTAGTGGCGTAGAATATGCTCACATACCGTGCCGTTATTAAGAAATATCCAGCAACCTGCAAAATTTGTTTTTATGGATATGATTTTAGCTGATAACTTGCAACACCCAACCGAAAAATATCGGCTTTAAGAATGATGAAATAATCTGGCTCTATACCCATTTTTACTGATCTAAAAATTGCTCCCACGACTTATAGTATCGATGAGGTATTGGCTGGTTTTTGAGTGGGAAATCTAGTAGAGAAGAAATGGATGGAAAAAAATCAAACGCTTTTTCATGAGGACCAGGATTCTCTTGACTTGTTATCTTCGTAATGAGAATAGTCCTTATGTGGAACGTTGTGAGTATGTGTCCAGAGGAATTTTAGTGAAAAAGACTATTTCTCCTATACTCGTTACTGTACAGAGTACTTTATTCCTATGAACAATCAAGCTACCTTTAATCGAGCGCCGCTTTTTATAATGAAGATGGTAGTGTCGCTTACAGTATGCAGATGGCAGATGGGCGAGAGGTTTACCGCTTTTCATGATCGCTATTTGGTTGGGAGACAGGAGTTAATTCGTTATTTCATGCAGTCCTTAATTTGACCAAACAAGATATTGTTATCTTGGATCGAGAGATCATCGGTCAACCCATCTTTGAAGAAGCTCAAAAAGCTCGACTTGGGGTGGTTGTCCATGCGTGAGCACTATAGTGTTAATAGTACTGATGATCAGTATATTTTGTGGAATAATTACTATGACTACCAATTCTACACAGTGGACAAGGTGGATTTCTTTATCGTTGCTACAGAACGTCAAAAAGGAAGTATTATCAGAACAGTTTGCAAAATATACAAAATCATTGCCCCTGTTATCTATACAATTCCGTCGGAAGCCCAGCAAGTTTACCAAATTCGGATCAGCGTAAGTCTTTTTCAATCATTACAGCTTCGTCTGGCAAGTGAAAACACATCGACTGGTTGGTTCGGGCTGTTGTTCGGGCCAAAGGTGAGATTCCAGAGCTCTTTTGACATCTATGAAAAGGGGAGAAGAAGGCAAAATTCGTTCTCTCAATAGATGATTTTGCTGCTTCTGAATACACATAAAACTAAAAGGTCACGCGGATTTAGCAGAAGTCTATAAGAATTATGAGATTTACCTTTCTGCATCAACGAGTGAAGGTTTTGGCTTGACCCTGATGGAGGCAATTGGCTCAGGTTTACCCATTATCGGTTTTGATGTGCCCTATGGCAACCAAACCTTTGTTGCGGAAGGGGAAAATGGTTACTTGATTCCAAATTCGGTAGACCAAGTTGTTGATCGGATTGCTGATGCATTCTCAGAAAGATTGTAAAGTCTCATCGCAATCATGAACTTGAGTCGATGAGGCAAGCGTCTTAGGTCGAGCAGAAGATTTTTTAACTAACCGAGTGGAAGAGGCTTGGCGTCAGTTGATAGAAGAGGTTACCCATGTTAAATCTGTTTGATAGTTATTCTCGTGAAAGTCAGGATCTGCTTCATTCATTAAAGGAAGCAGGGTATAATCACACAACTGTTGTCTTAGAGCCAAACGGTTTTTTACCAGATGGGGTAGAATCTCCTTTTATCTACTTTTTAGGACAAGAACCACTTGAAAGACGTGGTCGCTACTTTAATGAAGTTAAGGTACCTGATTTCTGGGAGATTTCAGGGATAATAGCATGGGGCGAGTGACCCTATTACGGTCAAGAAAAAGCAAAAATTCATTACCATACAGAATCTTATAAACGACTTGTTGAAAGAGTTGAATGGTTGGATGATAAGGGACAGACAGTCTTAATTGAACGTTATGATCAGTTTGGTCGCCACATAGCTACAACTAGCTGTAATGCAGAGGGTCAGCAACTTGTAACTACTTATTGGGAAGAAGGGGTTGAGCGCCTGACGGAAAATCACCGTACTGGTGGACCTCATTTTGACCTTTGAAGGAACAACTGATGAGAATCTTCAAGAACCGTTTAGATTTCTATGTCTTTTATCTAGAATACAGAGGATTCGATCTGATTGGATAATCTATAATACTTTTTAGCTATGTCCTTTAGTGTCAGTCTCCAATTAGGTAACAAGGGGATTGCTGGTCAGGATGTCTTAGTCTGGCAAGAACCTTTATCGGATAATCTTCCTGGCAACATGCAGATTATATTAACAAATCAGCCTGTTCGTACCAAGAAGATTTTGATTCCGCAAAACGGATACCATCATCGGGCACTGCAATTAACTTCATGAACAACACTCTTTCTTTGGCCCTCTAGGATATATCTATAATTTCACTAAGAATGATGATATTCTGTAAAGATGCCTTTGTTTTGACAAATTCAGACCAGCTTGAAGCCTTGTCCTATCTAGTGACTCAAGCACCAAATGTGACATTCCGAATTGCTGCCTTGACAGAGATGTCCCCAACTCTCTTTATCTATGGTTCAGTATCCAAACGTTGTCCTATACCAGAATATCAGTCAAAACCGAATTAAGGAATTGCTAAATGCTTTCTAGCGTATATCTGGATATCAATCATTATGGTGAGTAGGGATTGTTCGTAAGTGTTTGAACACAAAAACAAGGATTCTTGGTTTTGCTCATACCCCTACATGATCGTCGCTATATTGCGCGGGAGATATATATATTTGAACAAGGGAAAGAAGCGGATCTTGTAAATCGAATCAAGGAAAATATACTCAGTCAGTTGATAGGTATGAAGAAGCTCTTGTAAGTCAAATCAGTCAATCAAGTGCAGTTGATAAGAAGTATTTTCGTGCTCGTTTTCAAGCAGGATTAGAGATGAAAATGTCTGAACAAAAAGGATTTATTTTTACAAAGAAGTTGAAGGCCGAATGGAGGCTCTCAAGAGACGGCCACCGGAAAAAGGAAAAACGACCCACTCAGAAAGAGAATGAATGTCATCTTTAACGTTGTGATTGGACTAGTTATTTTACTAGGTGTTTTATTCACGCTTTTTGCGTGTCCTGGGAGGAACATAGGATGGATTTGATATTTGCAGTTGGTATTTTTCTAATCTCCTTAGTCTTAGTCGTCTCTAATAATTCTACAACCTCGACACAGCAATCTTTATCAACAGACGCAACAAGCAATCTAGGAAGCCAAACTATTATGCTCACACCGCGGCCTCAAACTTTCAACCTGGTGATGAGCATTATTTTTCCTCCTACTCTTATTTTTACATATGGTGATGACTCAAGGATGATATACAAAAATTGATTTAGATAGCTTACTAATTATAAAAGCTAGAATCCTTAATCCAATATCTGTTGAACATAAGGAGGATAAAGGACAATTTATCTCTTGAGGGACCTTGGGAGACCTAAAAAGGAGAGAATTATATTGGACTTTTGACGGTGATTTAAACTTCTAGCACATCATTATATTTACAGGTGTCTTTACTTCATTAAAGTCAGCAACAAATTATCGTTAGGTATCATAAAAAGTATATAATAAATCTAGATTGAAACAACAGGAGGCCACATAATATGTAAACGTTCGAAAGGGAATTCCGTGAATCGACTCGAGTTACCCGTTTTAAACTAATTAAGTCAGGGAAAACTGGTTGCGTGCAGCTACTCAAATTTTGGTCTTCTTAAAGTCATTCATGGTCAGGCAGAAGAGACAGTCGTAGCTGAAGTTCAAGAAGACGTAGTTTCAGTTAAGGAGATGACAACGAGGCTTCTTAAAGGGGATTGTTACAGCTGGAGCAGTTTTAGGAGCTACATCGATTGCATATACTGCCCATGCGGATGAAGCAGGTAATGAAGTAGCTACAGCTTCAGAATTGAAGAAGGAAACTCTAGCAGAAACAGACAGTTTGGTTCTAGGTTCTGTATCGACATCAGATTCATCTTTAGTTTCAGAGAAAACAGTTGAATCAGCGCTCAATCAGCGTCAGTGTCGAGTCATTCTCAGAAAGCGCGTCAGCTTTAGTAAGCGAATCAGTCTCTGTGTCTGAGTCATTCTCAGAGAGTGCTTCAGCTTCAGTAAGTGCCTCAGCTTCATTGAGTGCCTCAGTAGCAGAAGTCGGTCTGGGTTCAGTATCATCAAATGAGCTAACGGAAACAGTTACAGTAGCAGATGATAAGGTTGTATTGGAGCAAAATGCATCAGAAGCAGCCTTATTGAATAAGATTGCAAAGAAGTATGCTTCAGAACTAACTAATGTAGAATTGAAGTCAGCTATCAATGCAGCAATCGATAAGGTTCAAACTGAATTGACAGCTAGTAACAACGGTTACTAATGTCAGCAAGTGCCCAATCCTATGCTGTCAACGTCAACGTTTGAGCAAGTCGGTTGATGACATGATGACTACATTGATTGCGTTAGGGATTTCACTGGAAATACAACTATTAATAGTCAAGGTAGTATTCAAGCTACTTTAAATATTGCTACTGGTGAAACAAAACTTCATGTAGGTTCAGGAGTTGATGCCAATTATAAGATTCCTATCTTTTACAAGTTAATTGCGGTTAATGATGGAAAAATGTAACCTTCACATACACTGTTACCTATGATAATCCTGAAACACCAACTGTTGAAAAACCAAGTGTACTAATCAAATGGTTACTCAATCTATAATACGGAACTACGACGACAGACCATGTTTACCTTAGGAAAAGGGATTTGATCTCCTTCTAATGTAACAAACTATATTACGGATTCACAAAGGAATCAAAATTACCAATCCGAAAGGCGAATACGACACCGATTATGAAGCAAGGGATGGCTTTACTTGGGCAAATGGCTGCAAATGAACGGCTTCCAAGTTAAGCAAGGATATGGCCTCACATCGACTTGGACGGTCCCAGTTACTGGAGCTGATACTTCTTCACCTTCTCCTTATGCAGGTAAAACAAATAATAACACCAATTTCTTCATTGGTAGTAAGGTTATTGAGTCTGAGGTGGATACGACTAGTCAATCCTTGAGTACTTCACAAAGTAAATCAGAGAGCACCTCGGTGATTGTCTCTAAATCATTATCTGTCAGCGTATCCGCATCTGAATCAACATCTGCCTCTGTAAGCATGTCTGAATCGGTATCAGCAAGTCAATCAGTATCTGAATCTGTAGGTATTTCAGAATCTGTTTCGGAAAAGTCAATCTGTATCAGAATCTGTAGTATGTCTGAATCTGTTTCGGAAAGTCAATCAGTATCTGAATCTGTAAGTGCGTCTGAATCTGTAAGTATTTCTGAATCTGTTTCGGAAAGCCAATCAGTATCAGAATCTGTAAGTATCTCAGAATCGGTATCAGCGAGCCAATCAGTATCTGAATCTGTAAGCATGTCAGAATCGGTATCAGCAAGCCAATCAGTATCTGAATCTGTAAGCATGTCCGAATCGGTATCAGCGAGTCAATCAGTATCCGAATCTGTAAGCATGTCAGAATCGGTATCAGCGAGTCAATCAGTATCCGAATCTGTAAGTATGTCTGAATCAGTATCAGCGAGTCAATCAGTATCTGAGTCCGTAAGTACTTCAGAATCTGTTTCGGAAAGCCAATCAGTATCAGAATCTGTAAGTACTTCAGAATCTGTTTCGGCAAGCCAATCAGCATCTGAATCTGTAAGTATCTCAGAATCAGTATCAGCGAGTCAATCAGTATCTGAATCTGTAAGCATGTCAGAATCAGAGTCAGTAAGCCAATCAGTATCAGAATCCGTAAGTACTTCAGAATCGGTATCAGCGAGTCAATCAGTATCTGAATCTGTAAGTGCGTCTGAATCTGTTTCGGAAAGTCAATCTGTATCAGAATCTGTCAAGTATGTCCGAATCGGTATCAGCAAGCCAATCAGAGTCAGCGAGTCAATCAGTATCAGAATCCGTAAGTACGTCAGAATCAGTATCAGCGAGTCAATCAGCATCAGAATCTGTAAGTACTTCCGAATCAGTATCAGCAAGCCAATCAGTATCAGAATCTGTGCGTTTCAGAATCGGTATCAGCGAGTCAATCAGTATCTGGAATCTGTAAGCATGTCAGAATCGGTATCAGCAAAGCCAATCAGTATCAGAATCTGTAAGCATGTCAGAATCGGTATCAGCGAGTCAATCAGTATCCGAATCTGTAAGTATGTCTGAATCAGTATCAGCGAGTCAATCAGTATCTGAGTCCGTAAGTACTTCAGAATCTGTTTTCGGAAAGCCAATCAGTATCAGAATCTGTAAGTATCTCAGAATCGGTATCATGAGTCAATCGGTATCTGAATCTGTAAAAGCTACGTCAGAATCGGTATCTAGCAAGCCAATCGTATCTGGATCTGTAAGCATGTCCGAATCGGTATCAGCGAGTCGATCAGTATCCGAATCTGTAAGCATGTCAGAATCGGTATCAGCGGAGTCAATCGTATCCGAATCTGTAAGTATGTCTGAATCAGTATCAGCGAGTCAATCGTGTATCTGAGTCCGTAAGTACTTCAGAATCTGTTTCGGAAAGCCAATCGGTATCAGAATCTTTAGGTACTTCAGAATCTGTTTCGGCAAGCCAATCAGTATCTGAATCCGTAAGTACTTCAGAATCGGTATCAGCGAGTCAATCAGTATCCGAATCTGTAAGCATGTCAGAATCGGTATCAGCGAGTCAATCAGTATCCGAATCTGTAAGTATGTCTGAATCGGTATCAGCGAGCCAATCAGTATCTGAATCTGTAAGTATGTCTGAATCTGTTTCGGAAAGTCAATCAGTATCTGAATCTGTAAGTACTTCCGAATCAGTATCATCAAGTCAATCAGTATCAGAATCTGTAAGTATGTCTGAATCAGTATCAGCGAGTCAATCAGTATCTGAATCTGTATCAGAGTCAACATCTGAATCCGTAAGTACTTCAGAATCGGTATCAGCAAGTCAATCAGCATCTGCATCCGTAAGTACTTCCGAATCAGTATCAGCGAGTCAATCTGTATCAGAATCTGTAAGTACTTCCGAATCAGTATCAGCAAGCCAATCAGTATCTGAGTCTGTAAGTATGTCTGAATCGGTATCAGCGAGTCAATCAGTATCAGAATCCGTAAGTACGTCAGAATCGGTATCAGTGAGCCAATCAGTATCAGAATCTGTAAGTATGTCTGAATCAGTATCAGCAAGCCAATCAGTATCAGAATCTGTAAGTGCGTCTGAATCTGTTTCGGAAAGTCAATCTGTCTCTGAATCTGTAAGTGCGTCTGAATCTGTTTCGGAAGAGTCAGTCTGTCTCTGAATCTGTAGGCATGTCAGAATCTGTATCAGGAAGCCAATCAGTATCTGAATCCGTAAGTACTTCAGAATCAGTATCAGCAAGCCAATCAGTATCTGAATCTGTAAGTACTTCAGAATCGGTATCAGCAAGTCAATCAGTATCTGAATCCGTAAGTACTTCAGAATCGGTATCAGCAAGTCAATCAGTATCTGAATCTGTAAGTACTTCTGAATCAGTATCAGCGGAGTCAATCAGTATCAGAATCCTGCAAGTACTTCAGAATCGGTATCAGCGAGTCAATCAGTATCAGCGAGGTCAATCAGTCATCTGAATCTGTAAGTATGTCAGAATTAGAGTCTACGTCACTTGTCAAAGTACGTCAGAATCGGTATCAGCGAGGCCAATCAGTATCTGAATCTGTAGTGCGTCTGAATCTGTTTCGGAAAGTCAATCTGCATCAGAACTCCGTAAGTGCGTCTGAATCTGTTTCGGAAAGCCAATCTGTATCAGAATCTGTAAGTACTCAGAATCAGTATCAGCAAGCCAATCGGTATCTGAATCTGTAAGTATGTCAGAATCGGTATCAGCGAGCCAATCAGTATCAGAATCTGAAAGTATGTCTGAATCGGTATCAGCAAGCCAATCAGCATCTGCATCTGTAAGTACTTCTGAATCAGAATCAGAGTCAACATCTGCATCTGTAAGTACGTCAGAATCGGTATCAACGAGCCAATCAGTATCTGGAATCTGAAAGTATGTCTGAATCAGTATCAGAATCTGTAAGCACTTCTGAATCGGTATCAGCGAGCCAATCAGTATCTGAATCTGTAAGTATGTCTGAATCGGTATCAGCAAGTCAATCAGCATCTGAATCCGTAAGTACGTCAGAATCGGTATCAGCAAGCCAATCAGTATCAGAATCCGTAAGTACTTCAGAATCGTTATCAGCGAGTCAATCAGTATCTGAATCTGTGGGCATGTCAGAATCGAGAGTCAGTAAAGCCAATCAGTATCGGAATCCCTGTGTATGTCTGAATCTGTTTCGGAAAGTCAATCAGTATCAGAATCTGTAAGTACTTCAGAATCGGTATCAGCAAGTCAATCAGCATCAGAATCCGTGGTACTTCCAGAATCGGTATCAGCAAGCCAATCAGTATTCTGCATCTGTAAGTATGTCAGAATCGGTATCAGCAAGCCAATCAGTATCTGCATCTGTAAGTATGTCAGAATCGGTATCAGCGAGCCAATCAGTATCAGAATCTGTAAGTATGTCTGAATCAGTATCAGCAAGCCAATCAACATCTGAATCTGTAAGTATGTCTGAATCGGTATCAGCGAGTCAATCAGTATCTGAATCTGTAAGTATGTCTGAATCGGTATCAGCAAGCCAATCAGTATCAGAATCCGTAAGTATCTCTGAATCAGTATCAGAATCCGTAAGTGCGTCTGAATCTGTAAGTACTTCAGAATCAGTATCAGCAAGCCAATCAGTATCAGAATCCGTAAGTACTTCAGAATTAGTATCAGCAAGCCAATCAGCATCTGCATCCGTAAGTATGTCCGAATCGGTATCAGCGAGCCAATCAACATCTGAATCTGTAAGTATGTCAGAATCAGTATCAGCGAGCCAATCAGTATCAGAATCTGTAAGTATATCTGAATCTGTTTCGGAAAGTCAATCAGTATCTGCATCTGTAAGTGCTTCAGAATCGGTATCAGCGAGCCAATCAGTATCTGAATCTGTAAGTACTTCAGAATCTGTTTCGGAAAGCCAATCAGTATCAGAATCCGTAAGTACTTCAGAATCAGTATCAGCGAGTCAATCAGTATCAGAATCCGTGGTGCGTCTGAATCTGTAAGTATTTCAGAATCAGTATCAACAAGCCAATCAGTATCAGAATCTGTAAGTATGTCAGAATCGGTATCAGCAAAGCCAATCAGCATCTGCATCCGTAAAAGTATGTCCGAATCGGTATCAGCGAGCCAATCAACATCTGAATCTGTAAGTATGTCAGAATCAGTATCAGCGAGCCAATCAGTATCAGAATTTGTAAAGTACGTCAGAATCAGAGTCACAATCAGAAATATCTTCTCAAGCTTCTCGACAATCTCAAATAACCCTACCAGAAACTGGAACAAATGCTTCATCGGAATTGCTCATTCTTGGAGCTTCGGACTTCTTGCTGGTGTTGCTACTTTAGCTAGTCGTAGAAAGAAAGAGTAAATGATTGATGATTACCTTTTCTAAGTTCTGTGTGAGACAGGGCTAATAATAAGAAAGCAATTCTCTTGAGATTTGCTTTTTATTTGAAAATTTTAATGAAAGAAAAGTGAATGTATTGAAAATGCCTAATAATTGTGTATAATCAATAGAGAATAATTTTTTGGAGCGTAGAGTGATATTTAAACGAATAAGTGGGAAGTGCCGGGACCCTAAGAAAATTACCCGCTTTAAATTAGTAAAGTCGGGTAAAAGTTGGATACGGGTGGCTTCCTCTAGTATCTCTTTCTTTGAAGGATTGATGAAAGAAGGTAACCAGATACCTACTTCGTTAAAAACTAGTCCATCATTTTTCTTGAAAGGATGATTACAGTAGGGACCATCTTGGGAGCAACGACAATATCTCATACTACCTATGCGGAAGAAGAAGTCAGTAACGAGATCAGATCGGAATTGGACTTTGAAGTAGGAGTGGTTGGAAAAGACAGTTTGGTATTAGCTGTTGTCGAAGAATCAATAACTAGCAGCAAAGGTTCAGATTCAGCTAATAATGCTAACCAAGCTGTTTCTGAAGTTGTATCTTCCTCAGCACTTACTTCACTCGCTAGTTCAGAGTCTGAAAGCGGATTGGCTAGGATTGCTACATCTGAAATTCAGCTTGTCGAGGATTCATCCCCTACGATAGATGAGAGCAAAGAAAAGCAACTTAAGATTGTTGCAGATGATATTTATACCTTTATTGAACAAGTAAAGAATATAGAAGGAGGAGAAGAGCTTTCTCTTTTAGGAGAGCAAACACTAGACTCTCTTCGCAAAGAACTTTCAAATCCTTCATCTGATAGAGAAGCAGTCCTTAGTCAAGCTAAAATGGTTCGAAATCGTCTTGTCAATGCAGTATTACGTTCAAAATCAGGCGGACGTGACTCTCGCAATCATACAGTAATAGAGACGGATCAGAGTTTACGAGCGCCGTTTGTCTGAGTGGTCCTGCAAATAATCATCTAATTACAGCTATAATTCAGATCTCGTCGAACTTCAATACATTGTTAGAGAACAATCGGGTGGCGTTGTTTTAACCTATATGGGTTATTCTCCTAACAGTGAGCGAGTTGAGGGTGTACTGGTTCCAAATGCTACCTTAAAATCTTCATTTGCACTATGCTAATTGAAGGAAAAAGTTGGTGATAAGGAGATAGTTGAGCTAGGAAAATTTATACTATTACGGTTCGATTTTACCAATTCACAGAATCAGTTCATCGAGCGTTCCTTCCGGATTAAGGTCTTGCCACAAAATGATGGGATTCAATCCAATTACAGCTGTAAAGGCCAAGACACAAGTGTCTGATCGTTCAAATCTGACAGATGCTGAAAAAGCAAGTGTGGGAAAAAGTTTAAAGAAGTCAACTACGACTTATTTCATCCAAAGATTTCAAATCTTTCTCCAGTGTCGTCTACAGGTGAGATCACAGTAGTATTTAAAGACAATACTTCCAATATAGTGACCGTTCCTTTGACAGAAGATCCAAGTAGGCAGTCAATTTCAACAAGCCTATCTCTGAGTTTGTCGGAACTTGCAAAGTGTTTCTGAATCAGTATCAGTATCTAAATCAGAATCAGTATCAGCAAGTCAACGGTATCAGAATCGGTAAGTATGTCAGAATCAGTATCAGCAGGCCAATCAGTATCAGAATCCGTAAGTACTTCAGAATCAGTATCAGCGAGCCAATCAGTATCAGAATCTGTAAGTATGTCTGAATCAGTATCAGCAAGTCAATCTGTATCTGAATCTGTGAGTACTTCCGAATCGGTATCAACAAGCCAATCAGTATCTGAATCTGTAAGTATGTCTGAATCGGTATCAGCGAGTCAATCTGTATCAGAGTCAACATCTGCCTCTGTAAGTACTTCAGAATCGGTATCAGCGAGTCAATCAGTATCTGAATCCGTAAGTACTTCAGAATCAGTATCAGCGAGTCAATCAGTATCAGAATCTGTAAGTATGTCAGAATCAGATTCAGCAAGCCAATCAACATCTGAATCTGTTTCGGAAAGTCAATCTGTATCAGAGTCAACATCTGCCTCTGTAAGTGCTTCAGAATCAGTATCAGCAAGCCAATCAGTATCAGAATCTGTAAGTATCTCTGAATCAGTATCAGCGAGCCAATCAGTATCAGAATCTGTAAGTATGTCTGAATCTGTTTCGGAAAGCCAATCAGTATCAGAGTCAACATCTGCATCTGTAAGTACTTCAGAATCAGTATCAGCGAGTCAATCAGTATCTGAGTCCGTAAGTACGTCAGAATCGGTATCAGCGAGCCAATCAGTATCTGAATCTGTAAGTACGTCAGAATCGGTATCAGCAAGCCAATCAGTATCTGAATCTGTAAGTGCGTCTGAATCAGTATCAGCGAGTCAATCAGTATCAGAATCCGTAAAGTACTTCCAGAATCGGTATCAGCGAGGTCAATCAGTATTCTGCATCTGTAGGCATCTCTGAATCAGTATCAGCGAGGCAATCAGTATCAGAATCTGTAAGTATGTCTGAATCAGTATCAGCAAGCCAATCAACATCTGAATCTGCAAGTATGTCTGAATCGGTATCCAGCGAGTCAATCAGTATCTGAATCTGTAAGTATGTCTGAATCGGTATCAGCAAGCCAATCAGTATCAGAATCCGTAAGTATCTCTGAATCAGTATCAGAATCCGTAAGTGCGTCTGAATCTGTAAGTACTTCAGAATCAGTATCAAGCAAAGCCAATCAGTATCAGAATCCGTAAGTACTTCAGAATTAGTATCAGCAAGCCAATCAGTATCAGAATCCGTAGGTGCTTCAGAATCGGTATCAGCATCAGAGTCTGCTCGTGGATCTGAGTCAGAGTCGACCTCCGCCTCGGTCAGCTTTTCCAGAATCATTAAGTACATCTGAATCAGTATCAGAATCTGTAAGTACTTCCGAATCAGTATCAGCCTCTGTAAGTACTTCAGAATCGGTATCAGCGAGCCAATCAGTATCAGCGAGTCAATCAGTATCTGAATCCGTAAGTACTTCCGAATCAGTATCAGCGAGTCAATCAGTATCAGAATCTGTAAGTATGTCAGAATCAGATTCAGCAAGCCAATCAACATCTGAATCTGTTTCGGAAAGTCAATCTGATCAGAGTCAACATCTGCCTCTGTAAGTATGTCAGAATCAGAGTCAGTAAGTCAATCAGTATCTGAATCTGTAAGTATGTCTGAATCAGTATCAGAGTCACAGTCTGTATCAGCTTCGGAAACAGCAAGCGTATCAGTATCTGACTCCACTTCGGCATCAGTTAGTGTTTCAGTGTCAGAATCTCAATCAGAGTTTGTATCAGTATCAGAAAGCATCTCTGACTCCCAATGGATTTCAGAATCAGTAAGTCAATCAGTATCAGAGTCAACAAGTTTCTCTGAATTAGAGTCTACGTCACTTTCAGTAAGTACGTCAGAATCAGTATCAGCATCAGAGTCAGAGTCGACCTCCGCCTCGGTCAGCTTTTTCAGAATCATTAAGTACATCTGAATCAGTATCAGAATCACAGTCTGTATCAGCTTCGGAAACAGTAAGCGTATCAGTATCTGACTCCACTTCGGCATCAGTTAGTGTTTCAGTGTCAGAATCTCAATCAGAGTTTGTATCAGTATCAGAAAGCATCTCTGACTCCCCATGGATTTCAGAATCAGTATCAACGAGGTCAATCAGTATCTGAATCTGTAAGTGCGTCTGAATCCGTAAGTACGTCGGAATCGTATCAGCAAAGCCAATCAGTATCTGAATCTGTAAAGTCTGAATCTGTAAGTATGTCAGAATCAGTATCTGAATCCGTAAGTACTTCCAGAATCGTTATCAGCGAGTCAATCAGTATCTGCATCTGTAAGTATGTCTGAATCTGTAAGTACGTCAGAATCAGGAGTCACAATCAGAAATATCTTCTCAAGCTTCTCGACAATCTCAAATAACCCTACCAGAAACTGGAACAAATGCTTCATCGGAATTGCTCATTCTCGGAGCTTCTGGACTTCTTGCTGGTGTTTGTACTTTAGCTAGTCGTAAGAAAGATGAAAACTAATTCTTATACTTGAGAAAAATCACTTCATCCATAATAACGATGATTCTATAATCTGCTGTGAAAAGCAAGAAGAGAACTATATGTTCCTATTTGATTTGTGGAATACTTACTCTAAAAAAATCCTGAGATTCTTATTCTCAGGGATTTTTGTTTGCTTATGAGTTCGATTGAGAACATGTATAAGGTTCCTTTAAAATGGAATAGAAGAGAGAGTTTCTAAATCTACTGTAAGTTTATAATCTGAATTATCACGTACAGTAATTTCAAAATCAGTAGTATAAAGAACGAGGCGGAGATGTATCGCCTTCTTTGAGTTTATAAATAGTTGGTTGGAGTTCAAATTGGAATTCCATCCATTCATCTGGCTTAACTTCCTCAATTTTTCAATAAATCATGACGATTTTTGGAGATTGAGGTACCTTTTGGTAATAACACGCTGTGCATTTGGGCTAAATGGTAGTTCGCAAAGGTTTTCCAGCATATGGTAACGACCATTATCAATAGTACGAGCAGCTAAGACTCCAGGATATGGTTGAAGGTATTTCTTTTGACCAAGTTCGAGAAGTTGAGCAGAGAGAAGACCTTTATTGGTACTTGACTTGAGACGAAGGTTTAGTTTAACACGACCATTGATATGAAGATCTTCAGTCACTGGAAGATCAATGGTAATCTGATTCACCTTACCTTGATACAATTCATTATTAAAAGTTTGGTAAGTTTTTCCAAATCGTTCAAAGTCAGAATCTTGGTAATGGTTTTCAATGACAGCTTCTTCAGTACCTAAAGAGAAAGTTTTATGGTCAGTTTGATTTCCAAAATCTTCAAGTGACAGCCAGGTTTGAGGAGCAGTATTGTCCTGCCAAACGACACTTGGAAGTTGGTAGTTAGTGCTTTGACCCAATAATTTCTGTGTCAAAAGGGCATTCATGGATTCACGGAAATCAATAGACTGCCAGTTGTTCATATAAACATGGGCCCCGTTATGGTAAAAGAGATGTTTTTTAATATTGCTTGGAAGAGCATTGAACATTTGATAGACATGAAGTGGTTTTACATTCCAGTCTTGCGAACCGTGGGTAAAGACAACTTCAGCCTTAACCTTTTTAGCATTAAGAAGGTAGTTTCTGTCATGCCAAAATTGGTTATAATCTCCAGTTTTACGGTCTAGATTTTTCTTGAGTTCTTCTATAGAATCTTTATGAGCCTCGTTTCCACGAATAAAGTCACCCAGCTAAAGAGATTACGAGAATAAGTTAATTCATCTAATGAATCGAAGTCCTCTCCAGGATAGCCGCCTGGGCTTGTCACAAGACCATTTTCACGGTAATAGTTGTACCAGGAAGAAATACCTGCTTCAGCAATGATGACTTCTAAACCATCAACTCCTGTAGTAGCAAGACCATTAGACATTGTTCCTAGATAAGAAAGACCAGTAGTTGCCACTTTACCATTTGACCAATCAGCTTTTACTTGACGTTTACGACTATGATCCGTAAAGGCACGACAACGACCATTTAGCCAATCGATAACATTCTTATAAGCTTCAACTTGGCGGTAATCTCCATTGGTCATCTAGACCTTGAGAATCTTTTGGTACCAAGACCTGATACATAGATATTGGCAAAACCTCTTGGAAGGAAAGTAGTCGTTAAGTGTGTAGCTACTATTGATATGAGTGAGTTTTTCTTCCGCTTCAGAACAAGTTCAGCATCACCCAACAGGTTCAACCAAGTCCAGAGTTGGATTTTTCTAACGTACTTTCATGTGGTTCCTTGACCTCTAGCTCAGCTTCCATTTTTGTAAAGGGCCTTATCACTAGCTTTATCATTGGTTCCTTTGATGGTAGGGGCTCGCTGTCATGACAGCTGGAATCTTCCCGTTGTATGTTGGTCGAATTATGCTTACCTTAATAAGATCAGGAAGTCCATCTTTATCAGAATCAACACGAGTCTCTACATAAACTACTTCACGAATGACATTGTTAGTATTGAAGGTTGCTAAACTCTTACCATTGAAGTAGTGATAATCATTGTCCTCAGTGATAAGACCATCACTAACTAGCTGATCAATTAAGGTGTTTCCCTTTTTAGTACGTGTATTAAGGAGTTGGTAGAGGTTATCAATCAACTCTCCATAAACGATCGGAAATTCTGTTTCTTTATGAAAAGCAAGACTATCTTCAAAGTCTACTAAGTAACTGAATCCAAGTAACTGGAAGGCTACAGTATAGAAAATTTCTGCAGTCAATTCACGTTCTGAATTAAAGAAAGTAAGCAGATCAGTTTCTTTATCAACTGCTAAAGCGGAAAGTGGATAATCGGTATTTTTGTAATTGAAGAAACAAGTTCTAACAAAGGCTTCAAACTGTTCTTTATGTGAAGCTGAAAGATCAAGCTTGAATCCAAGTTCAGATAATTCTTGTAAAGCTTGTTGGTTTGTAACGGGATAATAACTAAATTGATTAAAACGCATGGATATCTCCTTTAAAGATTCATTTTAAAAGTCATTATATCAGATAGAAAATAACAGAAAGAGTTGAGTAGATATGTATGATAGTCAGGTATGATAAGAGAGTCGATAGTATAAACAGGACATTTATTTTCATTTTTGAGTATCTTATAAGGATATGCTATACTAGATATATGTTAGATTTGGAGAAAATATGGTGTCCATGTGGGAAGAAAGATAAAGATTCGCTCTTTTCCGAAATAAATTATTAGCCTGGTATGATGAGAAATAAGGGAATCTACCTTGGAGAAGGACTAAAAATCCTTATCATATCTGGGTGTCTGAAATTATGTTGCAGCAAACAAGAGTTGATACTGTTATTCCCTATTACGAACGGTTTCTAGAATGGTTTCCGACTGTTGAGAGTTTAGCAAATGCACCAGAAGAACGTTTATTAAAGGCTTGGGAAGGTCTTGGTTATTATTCTCGTGTTCGTAATATGCAAACAGCAGCTCAGCAGATTATGAATGAGTTTAATGGAGAATTTCCATCCACTTACGAAGGTATTTCAAGTTTGAAGGGGATTGGTCCCTATACAGCTGGCGCTATTTCAAGTATTGCCTTTAATCTACCACAACCAGCAGTTGATGGGAATGTCATGCGTGTCTTGGCTCGTTTATTTGAAGTCAATCACGACATTGGTAATCCAAGTAATCGCAAGATATTCCAAGCCATGATGGAAATTTTGATTGATCCAGAACGTCCAGGTGATTTTAATCAAGCCTTGATGGATTTGGGTTCAGATATTGAGGCACCCGTTAATCCGAGGCCAGAAGATAGTCCAGTTAAAGATTTTAGTGCTGCCTATCAAAATGGAACAATGGATCGCTATCCTATTAAAGCGCCAAAGAAAAAGCCAGTTCCCATCTATCTTAATGCTTTAGTTGTTCAAAATGGTAAAGGACAGTTTTTACTAGAAAAGAATGAAAGTGAAAAGTTACTAGCTGGATTTTGGCATTTTCCTCTGATTGAGGTAGATGAATTTTCAAAGAATGGAGAACTAAATCTCTTTAATCAGGTAGCTGAACCATCTATTCAACTCGAGTCCATCACCTCAAGAAAGTTTTGAGCAGGATTATGATTTAGAAGTTAAATGGCAGGATAGTGATTTCGAAGAAGTGAAACATATCTTTAGCCATCGAAAGTGGCATGTACGAATCATAGCGGGGCAGGTAGTTGATAGCAAAGATTATAATAATAAAGAGGTAGTTTGGTTGACTCCTGAAGAGTTTGACCTCTATCCACTAGCAAAAACCTCAACAAAAAGATTTGGCAAGAGTATTTAAAAGAGACCAATAACATTAGTGTATCGTGTCTTCTAGTATTTTTTGGTATAATGAGATAAGGAAAAGGTGAACAAAATGAAAAAAATATTGATTGTTGATGATGAGAAACCAATCTCAGATATCATTAAGTTTAATATGACTAAAGAGGGTTATGAAGTTGTAACAGCCTTTAATGGACGTGAAGCTATTGAATTATTTGAAGCTGAAAAACCAGATATTATTATTTTAGACTTGATGTTACCTGAGATTGATGGACTTGAAGTTGCCAAAACGATTCGTAAAACAAGTAGTGTGCCTATTATCATGCTTTCAGCAAAAGACAGCGAGTTTGATAAGGTTATTGGTTTAGAGCTTGGTGCGGATGATTATGTGACCAAGCCATTCTCTAATCGTGAATTGCAGGCGCGTGTTAAGGCTCTTCTTCGTCGTACGGAGTTAGTAGCAGTGGATAACCAAGAGGAAGATACTAAATTGCAAAGTCTTCAAATTGGGGATTTAGAGATTCTTCCAGACGCTTATGTAGCCAAGAAAATATGGGAAGAATTAGACTTAACTCACAGAGAGTTTGAGTTGTTGCATCACTTAGCTTCTCATCTTGGTCAAGTTATTACCCGTGAACACCTTCTTGAGACAGTTTGGGGGTACGATTATTTTGGTGACGTTCGTACTGTCGATGTTACTATTAGACGTCTACGTGAGAAGATTGAAGACACACCAAGTAGACCTGAATATATCTTAACTCGTCGTGGTGTGGGTTATTACATGAGAAATAATGATTGAAGTAATTAAACAAAACAATTTTAACCAGAGATTTCTGTCTTTGTACTCTATATTAATTGGTTTTTATCATGCTTGTGAGCTTTCTCTTTGTTAGAAGGCCGTAGAGATAATATTCGACTCAAACAGTTAAATCAAAAGATTAAAGATTTAATTGCTGGTGATTATTCTCAGGTATTAGATATGCGGGGAATACTGAAATCACTAACATTACGAATAACTTAAATGATTTGTCTGAAGTTATTCGTCTAACTCAGGAAAAACCTTGAGCAGGAAAGTAAAAGATTGCATAGTATCCTATCATACATGACTGATGGGAGTTCTTGCAACAAATCGTCGTGGTCAAATCACTATGATTAATGATATGGCTAAAAAGACAACTTGGGGTCGAAAAGTGATGACGCGTCAAATCAGAAACATTCTAGAGTTGCTCAAGATTGAAGATGAGTACGAGCTTAGAGACTTAATTACGCAAAGTCCTGAAATGATGATTTATTCCCAAAATGTCAATGGGCGAGTATATCAGTCTGCGTGTGCGTTTTGCCTTGATTCGTAGAGAATCTGCTTTTATCTCTGGTTTGGTAGCAGTTCTACATGATACGACTGAACAAGAGAAGGAAGAGCGCGAGAGAAGACTTTTCGTTTCCAACGTTAGTCATGAATTGCGAACTCCATTGACCAGTGTCAAAATCTTACCTAGAGGCCTTGGATGAGGGTGCATTATATGAACCTGTTGCTCCTGATTTTATCAAAGTATCTTTAGATGAGACCAACCGTATGATGCGAATGGTAACGGACCTCTTGCATCTTTCGCGTATTGATAATGCAACTAGCCATTTAGATGTTGAATTGATTAACTTTACAGCTTTTATTACGTTTATCCTAAACCGTTTCGATAAGATGCGAGCCCAGGATCAAGAAAAGAAATACGAGTTGGTTCGAGATTATCCGATTACATCGGTCTGGATTGAAATCGATACAGATAAGATGACCCAGGTGATCGATAATATTTTAAACAATGCTATCAAATATTCACCAGACGGTGGGAAAATCACTGTTTCTATGAAAACCACTGATGACCAGATGATTTTGTCTATTTCGGACCAAGGACTTGGGATTCCTAAAGAAGATTTACCGAAGATTTTTGACCGTTTCTACAGGGTTGATAAGGCAAGAAGCCGCGCTCAAGGTGGAACTGGTTTAGGACTAGCTATTGCTAAGGAAATCATCAAGCAACATAACGGATTTATCTGGGCCAAAAAGTGAATATGGTAAAGGCTCAACTTTTACTATTGTGCTTCCTTATGATAAGGATGCTAGTAAAGACGAGATTTGGGAGGATGAACTAGAAAACTAGAATGAATGAAAAAGGATTTAAATATAGTATTTTAGCATCGGGTTCTAGTGGAAATTCATTTTACTTAGAAACGCCCAAAAAGAAGATTTTTAGTTGACGCAGGTTTATCTGGAAAAAGATTACGAGTCTTTTTAGGGTGAAATTAACAGAAAAACCTGAAGATTTAGATGCTATTTTGATAACTCATGAACATGCAGACCATATTCATGGTATAGGTGTTCTGGCTCGGAAAGTATGGAATGGATTTATATGCCAATGAAAAAACTTGGCAAGCTATGGAAAATAGTAAGTATCTCGGAAAGGTAGATTCATCACAAAAACATATTTTTGAGATGGGAAAAACTAAGACCTTTGGTGATATTGACATTGAAAGTTTCGGAGTTAGCCATGATGCAGTTGCTCCACAGTTTTACCGCTTTATGAAGGATGATAAGAGTTTTGTCATGTTGACGGATACAGGATATGTCAGTGATCGTATGGCAGGTATTGTTGAGAATGCAGACGGTTAGTTGATTGAGTCTAATCATGACGTGGAAATCCTGCGAGCAGGTTCTTACGCTTGGAGACTAAAACAGCGAATCTTGTCTGATCTCGGACACCTCTCAAATGAAGATGGTGCAGATGCCATGATTCGAACACTTGTAATCGAACCAAAAAGATTTACCTAGGTCATTTGTCTAAAGAAAATAATATCAAGGAGCTTGCCCACATGACTATGGTCAACCAGCTAGCTCAAGCAGACTTGGGAGTTGGAGTAGACTTTCAAGTTTATGATACTTCTCCAGACACCGCGACACCTTTAACAGATATATAAAAAGAAGGCAAAAGCCTCCTTTTTATTATATTTATTACAATCCAGCGAATTCTTTGATTTCTTGTGCTGTCATAGAAGAATCACAACGAACCTTGATTTCTCCATTTTCAACATGAACAAAATCCTGGCACAGTAGGGATTTGGTAACGTGAACGGAAGTCTTGTAATGCATCTAGTTGACTTGGCTCTTCGCTGTTAATGAAGTAGATATGTGCTTTCGTTTCAGCCACACACCTGCCAATGTACTGCAAATTTACGACAGTAAGGACAAGTTTTACGTCCAACAAAAGAAAGTTGCAGTTTCTTTTTATCAGAGTGCTTCTTGCGACGAAAGCTACAGTTGTAACTTCAAGATCTTTAATATCTTTCTAAAAATTGTTCCATGAGTTTACTCGCTTTCATTAATAAATCTAGTATGCCATAAAGTCTTTAAAAATGCTTAGATTTGATACGAAAAAGATGAGATAGGTCACCCTCATCTTTTTATAGTTGTTATTTTAACAAAAGCGTTGATTTCAGCTTCGATATTGACAAATCTTAGATTGTGAATCTTCGTTGCTTTCTCCAACAACGGCAATGTAGAACTTGATTTTTGGTTCAGTACCGGAAGGACGAACTGCAATCCATGAACCATCCGCAAGTCTGTATTTCAAAACATCACTTGGAGGTGTTGTTAAAGTTGTTTCAGTGCCATCTGCAGCAGTAGAAGTTTGGGCTTTGAAAGTCTTCAACGACAGTGATAGCTGTTCCATTCCATTCTTTAGGAGCATTGATTTGCGGAATTTAGCCATGATAGCCTTGATTTGTTCAGCACCGTCAACACCTGAAAGAGTAACAGAAATAGTCTTTTCAGCATAGTAGCCGTACTCTTTGTAGATTTCTTCGATACCATCAGCAAGAGTCAAACCACGAGAACGGTAGTAAGCAGCAAGCTCAGCAACGACAAGAACAGCTTGAATCGCATCTTTATCACGCACGAATGGTTTAATCAAATAACCGAAGCTTTCTTCAAATCCCATCATGTAAGTGTGATTGTGTTTTTCTTCGAATTCTTGGATTTTTTTCAGCGATAAATTTGAAAACCAGTCAAAACGTTGAACATAGTTGCGCCGTAGCTTTTCAGCAATCTTAGTTACCAAGTCAGTTGATACGATAGATTTGCAAAGAGCTGCATTTTCGGAAGTGTACCAGCATTTTTATGTGCTTCCAAGATGTATTTAGCCATGATAGCACCGATTTGATTACCAGAAAGGTTAAAGGTAGCTACCATCTTTTTGAAGAACTTCAACACCAACACGGTCAGCATCAGGGTCAGTCGCAACAAGAACATCTGCCCCAACTTGGCGACCAAGTTCTTCTGCAAGTGCAAAGGCTGCTTGATTTTTCTGGGTTTGGAGATTTCACAGTAGAAGTCTGGATCTGGTGTTGCTTGAGCTTCAACGACTTGAACTGAGTCAAATCCTGCTTGCGCAAGAGGCACGGCGAGTCAACATTTCACCAGTACCATGAAGTGGCGTGTAGAACAATCTTCATGTCTTTACCAAATTCTTCAATCAAGGCTGGGTTGATGTTTACATCTTTAACTTCTTTAAGGTACTCTGCATCGACTGCTTCACCAATAACTTCAATCAAACCTGAAGCTTTTTCAGCTTCAACATCAGCAACCTCAATAGCAAATGGGTTTTCGATAGCACGAATATAAGTTGTCAAAGCGTCGGCATCATGTGGAGGCATTTGGCCACCATCTTCTCCGTAAACCTTGTAACCATTGAATGGAGCAGGGTTGTAGCTAGCCGTAATCATAATACCAGCAAAACAGTTAAGATGACGAACAGCAAATGAAAGTTCTGGAGTAGGACGGAGACTTTCAAAGACATATGATTTGATCCCGTGTTTTGCAAGAACAGCTGCTGATTCAAAGGCAAATTGGAGAGAAGTGACGGCTATCATGTGCAATGGCAACCCCTCGTTCTTTTCATTTCCGCCTTAGATTCAATCAAACGAGCCAAAACCTTCAGTTGCTTGACGAACAACATAGATATTATTACGATTTGTACCAGCGCCAATCAATCCCCGCATACCAGCTGTACCAAATTCAAGATTAGTATAGAAGGCATCTTCCTTTGTTTTTCATCCATATTTTTCCAAATCTTGACGAAGGTAGTCAGGTAGTTCTGGAAAATCTAGCCATTTTTATAATTTTTCTTGATAAGTCATTGAAGTTCTCCTTTTTGTTATTAGTATACCGTTTTAAAAAGTATAGCATTTTATAGTTTTAGTAAAACGTTATCAACTTTTTAAAAATGAAATCGAACTAATTTACATATAATATTTTATAAAAATTTACAATTTTTATTTTTGAATTTTGACTCTATGGTACAATATACGTAAATAATTAAAGGAGATTTTCTATTATGAAAAAGTTCTTAAGCATTCTGCTCTGCTTTTAACTGCTTTAGCATTAGTAGCTTGTGGAAATACTAAAAAGCAAGTGATAATGGTACTGCCTCTAATTCAAACTTTAAGTTTCCGTTAAAGATGGAATGTATATTTTACCAAAGGATGAAGATTCAAATTCACACTACCTTGCCGCTTCAAGTAGAAATCAAAAATAATCGTGATAAACAGTTTGGTTTTACTAATAGAGATATCACACTTTATAACAGAAAAGATGAAAAACTTGAACCTATTCAAATTTATAGAACAGACAGTAAAACTAAATTTATGTCTTATGGTGATAGCCTTTCTAAAGGTAAGAGTGTAGCTGGTTACGTAGTTTATGAAGTTGATAAAGATGCTAAATATGAACTTCACTTTGCTCCAAAGCCTTTTTCGATGATGTAAAAAGAAAATCAAAAAGGTAAAAACGACGTAGCAATCAAAAGTTGATCAAGTCAATATGAAGATAATATCGACGAAGCTAAAGACGCTTTTGAAAAATATAGATGCTGTTTGCTTGATGGAGAAAACACTGGTGGTAGCTTCAAACGTAAGTTTTACCAATAATAAATCTCAAATCGTCGCTCTTGAAGACAAAAATCTGATAAGAAATCAGATGACAAGAAATCAGATGACAAGAAATCAGATGATGAGAAAACTGAAGAGAATAAGTCTGATGACAAGAAATCAGAAACATCTTCTGCTGGAGTTGACGAAATCACAAATGATGTGAAAGCTGACAGAGGAAAGAATTCATCAAGAAATTCATCGAATCATTTTGGTAAAGAGGTTTTCTACAACCACAAACCTTCTGATTCTGAACTTCATATTTTGCAGAAGCATACATCAAAGCGAATGCTAAACGTGCAAAAAGTAGATTATAAGGTTAAAACATACCTTCCAGACTACGCTGTAGTCTATGTTACGAAATCCTGAAACTATTGGCTTGGACAACTGAATGTTAATGAATTGAGCCGTAAGTTCTACGACGAGAACAAAGGAAAGTACAGTAGCTACTCTGAAGCTATGAAAAGCTGGTGAAATACATTTTAGAAAATGCACCAAGTCAATTTGATTCAACACCCACTTGATACAAGTGACAATATACAAAAAGAAAGGTTACGAAATCAAGATGACCAAGAAAAGATGGAAAATGGACAATCGCACATCTTCAAGAACTATAACTTAAAAGAATGGCACGTACTTTCCGTGGTGGTATTGGTTATTAATATCTAAAGTTCAGTTTAAAGCTCGAGACTTTTTATTTAATTGTTAAAAATAGAAAAAGATAGTAAAATAGTTACATGATTATTCTACAAGCTAATAAAAATTGAACGCTCTTTTGCAGGAGAGGTTCTTTTTGATAATATAAACCTCAAGTTGATGAAAGAGATCAATTGCTCTAGTTGGGAAAAAAATGGTGCTGGAAAGTCGACACTATTAAAGATGATAGTCAGGGAAGAAGAGCCAACTTCTGGTGAGATTAATAAGAAAAAGACATTTCCCTCTCTTATCTAGCACAGGATAGTCGCTTTGAGTCTGAAAATACTATTTACAATGAAATGCTACATGTATTTGATGACTTGCGTCGTACTGAGAACAACTTCTGCCAGATGGAGCTAGACATGGGTGAAAAAGACTGGTGCAGAACTTGATAAGCTCATGTACGACTACGATCGTTTATCAGAAGAATTCAGTCAGGCAGGAGGCTTTACTTACGAAGCGGATATTAGGGCTATTCTCAATGGCTTCAAGTTCGATGAGTCTATGTGGCAGATGAAGATTGCCGAGCTCTCTGGTGGTCACAAGATTAGCACTTGCAAAAATGCTCCTTGAAAAACCAAATCTCTTGGTTTGGACGAGCCGACTAACCACTTGGATATTGAAACCATTGCCTGGTTAGAAAAACTATCTGGTTAATTACAGTGGTGCCTTTGCTAATTGTTAGTCACGACCGTTATTTCCTCGATAAGGTAGCAACCATAACGCTTGACTTAACTAGCATTCTTTTAGATAGATACGTGGAAACTACTCTGGTTTTGTTGAGCAAAAGAACAGAAGTTGCTGACTGAAGCTAAGAACTACAGCCATGAGAAATTGCTGCTTTGGAAGACTTGTCAATCAATCGCAATCTAGTCCGACTTCAACGACCAAGACGTGCTGATCCCGACGGAAACAACTGGAAAAAGATGGAGCGTTTGGATAAGCCTGAAGCTGAAGTAAATCAGCTAATATGACCTTTCACTCTGATAAAACATCTGGCAATATTGTTTTTAACTGTTGAAAATGCTGCTATTGGTTATGATGGTGAAATCCTATCAGAACCCATCAACCTTGACCTCTCGCATAAGATGAATGCCGTTGCAGTAGTAGGTCCTAATGGTATTGGTAAGACTACCTTTATCAGGTCTATTGTTGATCAAATTCCCTTCATTAAGGGTGAGAAGCGTTTCGGTGCCAATGTTGAGTTGGTTACTATGACCAGACTCAGAGGCAAACTGACACCGAGCAATACAGTCTTAGACGAACTTTGGAATGAGTTTAAATTAACGCCAGAAGTTGAAATCCGTAATCGCCTAGGTGCCTTTCTTTTCTCTGGTGATGATGTTAAGAAATCAGTTGGTATGCTTTCAGGTGGAGAAAAAGCTCGCTTGTTGCTGGCTAAACTTTCCATGGAAAAGCAATAACTTCTTGATCCTCGATGAGCCAACAAACCACTTAGATATCGATAGCAAGGAAGTGCTAGAAAATGCCTTGATTGACTTTGATGGGACCCTTCTATTTGTCAGCCATGACCGTTACTTTATCAATCGTGTAGCCACTCATGTTCTAGAATTATCCGAAAATGGTTCCACCCTCTATCTGGGTGATTATGACTATTATGTTGAGAAAAAAGCAGAACTGGAGACTGGTGTAATAGCAGAAACTTTGGCGGATAGCAATAAGAATGATGAGACTCAGTGATGACTACCAAAGCCCAAAAGAGAGTCAAAAAGAACTTCGTAAGTTGATGAGACAAATCGAAAACCTAGAGGCAGAAATCGAAGAACTGCAAACTCAATACCAAACCATTTTCTGAACAAATGCACACTACCAATGATGCAGATGAACTCATGCAATTGCAGGCAGAACTAGAATAAGATTAGTCAACGCCAGGAAGAAGCGATGCTTGAGTGGGAAGAATTGTCGGAGAAAATTTAAGAAAATAGCAACGATTACCGTTGCTATTTTCTGTATCTATCCATCCACCTGAGGGAATCGAACCCCATCTCAGAACCGGAATCTTACGTGATATCCATTACACTAGGGTGGAAACTCTCATCATTATATCAAAAATAGGAGTTTTACTCAAGACTAAAAACCAATGTAAAGAGAAGAGATTTAGACAATATCTAAATCCTTTTACATTATCAAAGTGCTTTGATTTCTTGAAAAAGAACTTTCAATTCAGTTGGACCAGCTGGAGCTTCTTCAGCAACTTCTACTGCTCTTACGAGATTTTGAGCTTTTTCAATACCCTTAACCATGAAGAAGAGAACAGTACCAACAACTACAAAGTTGATGACGGCGCTCAGAATTTACCATATGTAACACCATTCCATGCAAGCTCAGCAATGTTTTTGTACTTTCGCAGCTTCAGGCTGGGTTCAAAAGTGGAGTGATGATGTCATTAACGAATGAAGTAATGATAGCACCAAAAAGCAGTAGCGATGATCACCCTGACAGCAAGGTCAACGACGTTGCCACGGAGTAAGAAAATTTTTAAGATCCTTTAACATAATCTTTTTCCTTCCAAATTTTATCAAACTTTTACAGCAAACATTATAACGTAAATATGTGAGTAAATCAGAAAAAGTGCTCAATGATTTTTAAAAACAAAAAGCTTGCTGAAAAGGTAGTTTTAGAACTACAATTTGTAACCTGTGCAAAAGGATTTCTATGGTGTTAACCATGTTAATATCATCACCAACAAATTGACCGATAATATGTAGGAAATTCAGTGACAAAAATAAAGGTTAATCCATATCAAGTAGGAAAGGCTCTAGCTCCTGAAAATTTTTATGAGACGCCAAACCAATTTCTCGTTTTTGTTTAAAAACAATAGTGTCGTTGGTGAAAAAGAGCGAAAAATCCCTGTTATATTACCTAAAGCTGCTAACAATCAACTCTTGTCTGTTATAAAAATATAATCATGCAGTACTCCTACAGAAACTATGGTAGTAGCAACGTCGAAAAATAAATAAGACAAAAATTTCATTATCAATATGTATCTTTTCATAAGATTAGTATAGCATAAAAAGCTTTAAATGTGCTATACTTGTAAAATTCGATTTTTATCAACCCTTGGTGCTAGCTTCTTTCACCAAGCATATTAGATGCAGGATAGCCTGCTAAAGGAGAAAAATGAAAACTACTGTCCGTGATTTGGCTGATATTGCCATTGTCGCAGCTATTTATGTGGTTTTGACAATCACACCACCACTCAATGCTATCAGCTACGGTGCTTATCAGTTCCGTATTTCTGAAATGATGAACTTCCTAGCTTTTTACAATCCTAAGTACATTATCGAGTGTTACTCTTGGATGTATGATTGCTAATTTCTTCAGTTTTGGTCTTATTGATGTCGCTGTCGGTGGAGGTTCAACACTTGTCTTCCTAAGTCTAGGAGTTCTGTTGTTTAGTAAATACAGTAAAGACTATCTTTTTAATGGATTGATTCGTAAAGATCATTTCTTCTTTTTCAATTCTATTTTCAATTTCAATGATTACCATTGCTGCTGAATTAAACATTGTAGCAGAAGCTACCATTCTTCTTTACATGTTTTCACTACTGGTATCGGAGAATTTGCTTCCTTAATCATCAGAGCTATTATCATTGGAAAATTGAGTCAACAATTGATTTGACTGGAGATAATTTTTAAACAATTAAGCAGTTGAACCAGGTTCAACTGCTTTTTCTTATATTGAGGTTCTTTAGTGAGATAAAAGTGGTATAATAAAGAAAAAAGGGATTATTTTAATATGTATGGTTATCGTATTTCAGTTTTTGAAGTCCTTTGGAAAAATCAGGTCATTAGATTTTTGTTAATTTTTAGCACTATTTTTATTTCTATCTTCCAAGAGTTGAGACATCTTTAAAAAGTGGTGGGGTATGTTGGATCCTTTTCATATTGCAAAGGGAAGATTTATACATTCACGATTATTCTTTTTAGAAAAAGGATTGTTCCTCTAGCTGAAATTGAACAGATTGATATTGATTACGTTCGAGGAGAGAAGAATGAATGGGACAGGTATCATCTGTGCTTTACAAGGAAAGATGGAAAATCTTTTACTTTTCATTTTGGAAAAAGCAAAAGAAACGAGGAGTTATTGAAAAGTCTTGCCAATGTGGCCAAGAAGTGCCATATTAAAATCTATTATTATTATTAGAGTCGATTGCTAAAATTGGATTGTTGTCACTTTGTGACAGTTGTAAAGAAACTAGGAGAGTAGCTAGTATGAATCAACTACAAGTAATAAAGAAGATAAACAACTAAGAATTTTATTGATGCAAGAATGCGATATTCTCTTTTATATGACCAGTTAAAAGAGGTTGAATTTTCTCAGAACAATGAGTTTATTCTCTTTCGCCACATAGCTTTTGCTAAAGACGGCAGCAGGGGAGAATATGTAATTCTTGAAGATCAGAGTATCGGCTTTATAGGAGTGAAAGGCCAAGTTGGTCGGGTAGCAAGAAAGCCTGATGACTTGCTTACTTTCTTACTCATGCTGGTTCTATCCTGATTTTTCTTGTCGTTACTCTATCAAAACAAGGATTTGTTGGTAAAATTCTGTCAAGGATTTCTCAATAAAGCACGAGAAAACTACCAGTCAAAAGGCGAAGAGTGGGATAAAGTGAGACCGGACTCGCACAGAGACTTGAGACTTATTTTCAGCCAGAGAAACTGCAAGAGTTAGCGTTTAATTTTTATCAATCAGCCATAAGAACTCCACTATTTACTTGTAAATAGGTCATGAGTGAGAATGAATATGTCTGCGATTCTGTTTTATCAGATGATATTGTCTACTTGTGGGTTTTCAGAGCTGGTAGGAATGACTCGAGAAGAAATTATGAATTATAATCGTTTCGGAAATATTGATGAAAGGGTTCTATTTAATCAAAGTATGTGTGTCTATTTTAAAGTATCTTGATTAGAAATATACTCCTGTTAGATTCAAAGAAAACGCTTCACATAAATGTAGT
>BNJU01002617.1_pt1 | contig 36880 bp, 34 predicted proteins | sample 8539281 | NCBI WGS metagenome assembly BNJU01 (sample SAMD00202456, study PRJDB9452) | human saliva metagenome | isolation source: human saliva | place: Japan
CGCCATCAACCCGGCGGCCCCGCCCCCGACGAGGGGGACGCCCCGAGGCGGTCGTCAGCACCAGAAGGCGATCTCGAGAAGATCACGTCGCCATGACGAGAACGCATCGATCTGAACGAGCGAACGGTTCTGCGCAGCCGCGACGTTGACATCTCACGCCGCTGAGCACCCTCGCCGCAATACGACCGTGATTGCACTGCAACAACCCTGTGACCGATTCGATCAACACCGGGGAGGGCCCGCACCTGCCCCGACGGCGTCATCCGCGTGTATCCAACCTCACGCCGGGGAGTCCTCACTCTTAGCGACGACGACGAAACAACAGTATCGTGGCCGCAGCCCCATCCCACCCCTCCGGAAGGACTGCGCCTTGCCCACTCCCGCACTCATCGTGCGCTCCCTCTCCGCCCAGTCATCACTGGAGCCCCACACCTTCACCGCTCCTTTCACCGTGGGACGCTCACCGGACAGCGACGTTCAGATCGTCCACCCCTCGTCTCCCGCACCCACCTCCAGGTGACCCCCACCCCGACCGGGTGGGCGGTGAGGTGCCAGGGCCGTAACGGCATGCTCGTCAACGGGGCCGTGACGCACGAGGCGCTCGTGACTCAGGGCACTCGAATCCAGCTGGGCGACGCCTCCGGGACCGGCGCTGGGGCTCACTCCGGTCGTCTCCGGCAGCGCGCCTCAGGCCGGCGCCCCCAACCAGCCCCAGCAGATGGGCCGGCCCGCGCCATCCGCGCCAAGCGCCCCTTCATCCCATCGCAGCCGAGTGCGGCCTCCGCCCCGCAAGCCGCCCCCCTCCAGCGCCCGGCGGGTCCGCCCCCGGCCGCGGCCCTCTCGGCGCAGTCCGCGCCCATGCCCCAGGCCATGGCATCGGCATCCTCTGCGGCCACCTACGTGGCACCCCCGGGCCGCCAGGCGCCTCCCTCATCGAGCTCAGCGGGTTCGGGAGCCTTCCCCACCTCACGCCACACGCTCAAGTCCTTCCGCATCACCTCCTCGGGCACCATCGGGCGCGCGCCCGACAACACCCTGGTCCTGGATGACCCGCTCATCTCCAAGCACCACGCCCGTATCGACGTCTCCCCCAACGGCATGGTCGTCACCGACCTGGGATCCACCAACGGTCTCTACGTCGCCGGGCAGCGCGTGTCGCAGGTCCAGGTCACCCAGCCCGTGCTGATGGGTCTGGGATCGACCTTCATCGCCCTGAGCCCGGACGGTCTGTGCGAGGTCCAGGTCGCCGGCGGAGCCGGCGGCGAGCTGGTGGGTAAGGACCTGACCTTCCGGGTCAACAACGGCAGCATGACGCTGCTCGACGGCATCTCCTTCTCCCTGCCGGGCAACGAGCTGCTGGCCGTCGTCGGCCCGTCGGGAGCCGGGAAGTCGACGCTGCTCAAGGCCCTCACCGGCGAGCAGAAGGCCCAGGAGGGCCAGGTGCTCTTCAACGGGCTGGACGTGTACGAGCACTACCCGGTCATGCGCAACAAGATCGGTGTGGTCCCCCAGAGCGACGTCATCCACTCGGCCCTCACTGTCCGCAAGACCCTCGAGTACGCCGCTGAGCTGCGCTTCGCCAAGGACGTGTCCAAGGCCGAGCGGCGCCAACGCATCGCCGAGGTCCTGGAGGATCTTGACCTGACCGCGCACGTGGACAAGCGGGTCAAGAAGCTCTCCGGAGGCCAGCGCAAGCGGGTCTCCACCGCCATCGAGCTGCTGACACGCCCCAGCCTCCTGTTCCTCGACGAGCCCACCTCCGGCCTGGACCCCCAGCTGGACCGTGACGTCATGGACCTGCTGGCGTCCCTGGCTCACGGGACGCGTCCTGGTGACAGCGGCCGCACGGTCGTCGTCGTCACCCACAACGAGAACCACATCGACCGCGCGGACAAGGTCCTCATCCTGGCTGCGGGAGGCAAGCCCGTCTACTACGGCTCCCCCCGCGAGGTACTCCCCTACTTCCGCCAGAGGCTCAACGAGATCGCCTCCCAGGGCCGCCTGCTGCTCAACACGCCGAAGGGAACCCTGCCCGACCCGCCCTGCCGTGGACGGCTACGCCGATGTCTACGCCCTCATCCGCAACCACACCGCGGAGCTGCGTCAGTACATGGAGGCCACGGTGCCCTCGACGCGGCGCGGAGGGGCTCCCGCAGCGGCCGCGGGACCGGCGACGCAGGAGAAGCCGCCCAAGCAGCAGTCCGTGCTCAGGCAGGTCTCGACCCTCGTGCGGCGCCAGCTGCGGATCGTGGCGGCGGACCCGTCCTACCTCGCCTTCATGCTGCTGCTCCCCATCATCATGGGACTGCTGACCAAGGCGATCGAGGGCAGCGACGGCTTCGCGGTCCCCCACTACCCGGAGCCCACTCCCCGACGCCGGAGAACCCCACTCCCCGATCATCAAGTACTCCAGCCAGGCCCTGCAGCTGTTGGTCATTCTCATCACCGGGGCGGCGTTCTCCGGGATGTCAGCGACCATCCGTGACCTCATCGGGGAGCGGGACGTCTTCCTGCGGGAGAAGGCCGTCGGTCTGAGATCCGGCGCCTACCTGTTCTCCAAGGCGACCATCCTGGCGCTCATCACCACCATTCAGACCGCACTGATGCTGGGCATCGCCCTGGCCCTCAACAAGGGCCCCTCAGATGCCGTCATCCTGGAGGGGTGGCCGGGGCTGGAGCTGGCCTTCTGCTGCTGGGCCGTCGCCTTCGTCTCCGGGCTCCTGGGGCTGGCCGTCTCCGCGATGGTCTCCTCCTCCGAGCAGGTCATGCCGGTCCTGGTGGTCTCCATCATGGCCCAGCTGGTCCTGTCCGGCGGCATCATCCCGATCGCGGGACGGGCGGTCTTCGAGCAGCTCGCCTGGTTCATGCCGTCGCGATGGGGTTACGCCATGGCCTCCTCCACGTTGGAGATGCTCGCCATCCTGCCCAACCGTGACGACGCGCTGTGGAAGCACGAGACCGCGCAGTGGCTGACGGACTACGGCATGCTCTCAGCCATCGGCCTGGCATGCATGGTGGTGTGCTACGTCGCCCTGGCCCGCCGCGGGCGTCGCTGATCCTCTTCTCAAGCTCTCCCGACATGGGCGCCGGGGTGCCGACCACAGAGCTGGTCGGCACCCCGGCGTCACGTATCGGCCGTGTGTCGCGGGTGCTCCTACTTGCTGGTGATGCGGCAGACCACCAGATCGAAGTAGTAGGAGGCGCCTTGGGCGACCAGAAGACGGGCGTCGCTCTGGCCCTTGGCGGGAGGGACCGTACCGCCATAGGCGCCGGGGGTCTTCCAACCGACCTTGCCCGTATCGGGCGACACGGCGACGACGAGGTTGCCCGGTTCACTGTCCCAGATGCTCTGCCTTCCTACCTCAACCAGCACCTGCCCGTCACTGAGTAGCCCGATGGGCCTGATGTGGCAGCCCTCGCGCTGCGAGAACTCAGGCAGCGCGAGCTTCTTACTGCCGACCTTGGCCGTGCAGGCGCTCGTATCGATGACGACGTCGACCGTGCCGCTGGGGCCGATGACCGGGGTGGTCGAGGACGATGCCTTGGCCAAGGAGGAGTAAGCGTCCTTCAGTGACGAGGCATCCAGGGGCGCTGACGCAGCCCACCAGTGCTTCTCCGAGAACTTGCCTGAGACGGTTGCCGCCTCGCTGCCGTTGGCCTTGTAGATCGTGGCACCCGAGGACGTCACTCTCGAGAAGGCCTCCGACCCGGACGCGATATTGAACCCACCGGGAAATCGAGTGTCCTCATCGAAGTCCGAGCCCTGCTGCTTGCCGGGCTCGGAGACGAGCACCTCGCCGTTCTTGGCGGACAGCACCTGGAACTGTCGCGACTTGTTCTCGTAGGTGAGGATGAAACCGTTGTCGACCCGGCCTGCCTCGTACTGACCCGAAGCGGTCCACTTCTCCTTGCCGGATGCGTCGTAGGCCTTCATGGAGCCGCCGTCGGAGGACTCCCCCTTGTCGGACACGATGCCGAGGTCAGATGTCGCGCCGATGTAGAAGGACCCCTTGGAGAAAGGCACCTTGGAGGTCTTGCCCGCAGCCCCGATCACCGTGGACTCGTCACTGGCCTGGGTGCAGAGCATCGAGCCACCGACCCAGGGGCGGACCTTGAAGCACTCACCGCTCCACACCGGCGTCGTCGTGCTCTTCGTGAGATCCACGAGGTGCTTCTTGCCATCGCGTTGGAAGGCGATCGTGGTTCCGTCTGCGGACGTGACGGGCTCGGAGGCCTCTGCGTAGCGCAGCTCCTCCCGGACACTGTTGCCGGCGGGCAGCGCCGCCGCCCACCGGTTGTCGATCTGCGCTCCGGAGAAGAAGTACCACCAGGTCGCGCTCGCCCCCACCACTGCCAGGACGGTGACCACGGCGGCCACAGCCACCCACCGACGGCGCCACCACCGCCGACGCGCGCCGGCCTGCGGTCCCCCCGTCGCAGCCTGCGGGTGCTGCGAGCCCGGCTGACTGTAGAAAGCGGGGGCGGAGGGACTGGAGATACCGGGGCTGGCCGACATCGCAGGACCGGCGAAGCCCGCGGTCCCTGCCGTTCCCGGGCTGAGCGGAACCTGTCCGGGGCCGGGGACGTACTGCTGCCCGCCCACCAGGGTCGGCGCATCCGGGGCGAAGGCCATCGTGGCCGAGGTCGCCGAGGGACTCGGCAGCGTCGCCGGCGGCGCCGCGGGCTCGGCAGCAGGGAACGGCGTCCCAGTCGTAGGGAACGAGCGAGGCCGTCGACTGCGGGGGCGAGGCCAGTCGCGGCGCTGCGGGCAGACCAGCCAGAGTGGACTGCATGACATCCAGGCGCTGGGCGACCTCCTCAATGGAAGGACGCATGTCGGGCTGCTTGGAGATCATCGCGGCGATGAGCTCCCACAGCGGGTCGGGCACTCCCAAGGGCCGGCCCGCGTCACGTCGGGCGTGCTGGCTCAGCAGCTGGGCGGGCTCCCCCACGAACGGCGTCGTCCCGCACGCCATCTCGTAGAGCATGATGCCCAGTGAGTAGATGTCGGCGGCGGAGGTCGGGGCCTGTAGCGACAGGATCTCCGGCGCCATGTACAGCGGTGTACCGATGGCCCCGGTGAGGTGGGAGGCGGAGAAGGTGTCGCAGATGCGCGCCACCCCGAAGTCCGCCAGTCGGGGCACAACGGTCTCGGGCACCTCCCCCCTCCCGGGGCGACACCGACGACGACCGTCTCAGCCGGGTCGCCGCCCCGGCTGGGACGGGAGCTGAGCAGGACATTGGCGGGTTTGATGTCCCGGTGGATCACGCCGGCGCGATGAACCGCGGACAGTCCCTGAGCGATACGTGTCCCCAGGGACGCCACCTGCGCAGGTGGCAGACTGCCGTGAGACCTCAGAAGATCTCGCAGGTCGCCGCCGTTGACGTAGTCCATGACGATCGCGAAGGTGGAGCCCTCGATGACGACGTCACGAATGGCGACGACATAGGGGCTGCGCACCCGCAGCAGAGTGGAGCGCTCCTTGATGAAGCGCTCCACGACGTCGGGGTTCTCCACCAGCTCCGCACGCAGAACCTTGAAGGCCAAGGTCTCCCGGGCGTCCGTGCGCCGACCGCGCCAGACCTCTCCCTGGGCACCCGCACCGATCCGGGTCTCCATGATGTAGGAGCTTCCGAGGTGACGGGGGGCGGGGCTTTGGGACATGAGTGCTCCGTGTTGCTCAAGGGCGGTCAGACTTCATAGAGACCTTATCGCGATCTTTACGCCGCCGGACCGCTACGCCAGGACACGGTCACCCATCACGCCTCGAATCTCACCACCCCATGGGAGGGTCCTCGGTTCTGAAGCTCGCCGAGGTGACTACAGTGGTTCCCGTGAGCAAACAGATGACTACCTCTGACCCGCTGGTGTGGATCGACTGTGAGATGACGGGGCTGGACCAGAGCGCCGACGCGCTCATCGAGGTCGCCGTCGTCGTCACCGACTATGAGCTCAAGCCCCTGGCGGAGGGAATCGATGTGCTCATCAAGCCCCCCGCCGCCGCGCTGGAGCAGATGGACGACTACGTGCGCACCATGCACACCTCCTCGGGCCTCCTGGCCGCCCTGGAGGACGGGGTGACCATGGAGACCGCCCGCACCAAGGTCCTGGACTACGTGACCTCCCTGGTTCCCGAGCCCCGCACCGCCCAGCTCGCGGGCAACTCCGTGGGCACGGACAAGGCGTTCCTGGCCCGCGACATGCCCGAGCTCATCGAGCACCTCCACTACCGGATCGTGGACGTCTCCTCCCTCAAGGAGCTGGCCAAGCGCTGGTACCCCAGGACCTTCTTCCACGCACCGAAGAAGGCCGGCGGCCACCGTGCGCTGGCGGACATCCTGGAGTCCATCGACGAGCTGCGCTACTACCGCGAGGTCCTGTTCCCCGCCGGGGAGGGCCCGAGCTCTCAGGAGTGCAAGGACGCGGCTGAGCGGATCCTCAACACGCCTACCAGGTGAGCGGGACGACGGTGTCCTCGGCGCACCCCTCGAACGTGACGTAGTGCACCGACTCCAGTTTGGTGTGCGGGGAGAGGAGCGGATACAGTACCGATTCGTTGCGGTGATACCGTACATGGTGGCTGTAGCTCAGTCGGCAGAGCGCCTGGTTGTGGTCCAGGAGGTCGCGGGTTCAAACCCCGTCAGCCACCCCACTGATGGCGGATCATCCGCCCCATCCCCCCTCCCAAGGCAGCAAACGACGCTGCCACCCTCAGCGGCGCAGGCTTGCTGCGGACAGTGATGGCTTCAGCCTCTCCCCTGCGCCCCGACAAGTGAGCAGCGCGCTCACTGCGACGCCCCTGCCGGCGGAGCAGGTGCTCGATGCCCTCGACAACCACCCTTCGAGAAAGTCCCTCCCATGCAACGCCGCGACTTCCTACTCGCCCTGGCCGCCGGAACCGCAGGCTGCCTCAGCGCTTGCAACACCGCACGGCCGGCGGCCCATTCAGCCTCACCGGCCTCACCTCCGACGCAGGGCTCACCCCTGGCCTCCACATCCCCCTCCCCCACGCCCTCACCGACCCCTCCCTCAGCCCGCTCCACCTTCAGGACGGCCCACCGCCACTTCCCGCACCCACGCCTGCGGACTCGCTCATCACCGGCCTGCCGGAGAACGTCGGCAACGTCGTGGCCATCACCATCGACGACGGCGTCGACTCCTCTGTCGTGGACGCCTACCTGGACTTCGCCAAGGACTCCGGAGTCCGCCTGACCTTCTTCGTCACCGGCTGCTATCCGAGCTGGACCGACAACCGGGAAAAGATGAGGCCCCTGGTGGAATCCGGGCAGATTCAGCTGGCGAACCACACCTGGACTCACCCTGACCTGACGACGCTGTCGGAGGGCGGGATCATCGACGAGCTCACCCAGTGCGAGAACCTGCTGCGCAACACCTACGGTGTCACAGGCGCGCCCTTCATCCGGCCCCCCTACGGCGGCCGCAGCTCCTACACCGACTCGGTCTGCGCCAAGATCGGCTACACGACCACGACCATGTGGTACGGCTCCTTCGGAGACTCAGGACAGCTCACGCCGGAGGTCCTTCTCGGTGAGGCGCAGAAGTGGCTGCTCGCCCAGCACATCGTCATCGGTCACGCGAACTTCCCCACCGTCACTTCCGTCTACGGTCAGATCATCGACATTCTGCGTCAGCGCTCTCTGCAGACGGCCACGCTCGACGACGTCTACTTCGGCCCCGGACACAATCGCCACGCCTGAGGGCGCTCACCGCACGAGAGTCTCCCGGGCCTCCTCCTGCCCCTCGCCGCACGGTCGCGCCCGATCGAAGGAGCCGATCTCCGGGGTCCGCGGGAGGTAGGCGATCTCGCAGCGGCCTTCGAGCTGCTCGTCGAAGGTGCCGATCCAGTCATCGCCGATGACGAAGACATCGATGCCGTACTCGTCGACGTCCCGACTCTTCTGCCCCCAGGTCTGCTCGGGAACGACCATGTCGACATAGCGGACGGCCTCAAGCATCGCCTTGCGCTGCTCATAGGTGAAGTAGGCGCGCTTCCCCTTGGAGGCGCTGAACTCATCGGTCGACAGCGCAACAATGAGATAGTCACCCATGGCCTTGGCCCGGCGCAGCAGCTCGATGTGCCCGTAGTGGAGCAGGTCGAAGGAGCCGTAGGTGATGATGCGTTTCATAGGGATTGTCCTCGCGGGTTGAACCCATCGATCTTTGTATGAATCACACAAGAATCGATGGTGTTGTCGTTGGTTGCGCGTATGGCGGTTGAACGCGCTCGCCACTAAGTCTAGGCACGAGACACCCCCCAAGAATCCTTTGTTACCCCTCTGAAGCAGGCTTTCAACTATGTCGGCCGTCACCCACTATCGCGTAACCCAATGAATGCGCGAAACCGCCACCCCACCCCTCGGCTCGGGACACCACAAGCTGAGGCCATCATGTGACAGAACCCCAGTATTCCGCGATATAGCAACGATTACGAGCGGTTTCGGCGCCGTCACGATAAGCCCTGAACATCACAGTCTGATTGCAGACGAGCCAATCATGACGACTACCGCTTTTCCTACTGGGCGACACAACTACCGTTATAAGAAAGCGAGTAAAGAAGGCCGCACCCAGGCCTTTCCCGTCCCAGAAGACCGGAGGTCACCAGTGGTCGCAGTAGCTCCTGCCCGGCCCCTTGCCGCCCCCTCCCGCACCTCCTCCAGTGTCCCCTCCGTGGCCGCTTCAGCGCCCGGCCTCCCGTCCGATTTCTCGGCAGTGAGCCGAGACATCGCCTCCTGGGCGCTATGGCTCTTCCTGGCGACCCTTATCAGGACGCTCTTATCAACGCATCGAATTCTTTATCCGCGTCTGCTCCTGATAGGGATCGCGGCCGCGGTTCTCATTCAGGTGACCGCCTGGTGCGTGACATGGCATTACTGGCCGTGGGCCTCGACGCGGGTCATGCCCTTCATCATCGTGGCCGGGGCCGGGTTCGCAGTCGGTTCCTGCTTCCTCGACCTCGCCACGCAGGTCCATCTGCTTCCGTGGACCGCGGGCCTGGCAGGGTCGGCCGTCGCGGTGGCGGATCAGTGGCGACTCCGCCTGAGATGGCGGGCTCACGCCCGGCGGGCCCTGGAGGCGGCCTCATGACCACCCTGCTCCTGAGCGGACTCGCCGTGACAGCAGCCGTCTGCGCCTCCTTGACCGCGGCCGTGATCCCGCTTCTGAGGAGAGCCCGCGTCGTTGACGTCCCCGGGGACAGATCCCTGCACCGGATGCCTGTCCCCCGCGGTGGTGGGCTCGCCATCGTCTTGGCCGCCTCACTGGCCACCTGGACAGCGGTCCTCGCTGCGGTGCACCTGCAAGGCGCTGTTCGCGCGATGACCGGGGTCGACGTCGCGCTCATGGGGCTGGCGACCGTGCTCGCCTTCGCACTGCTCGGGCTGATCGAGGACCTGTTCTCGGTGTCCGTCAGGACCCGTCTGGTTCTCCAGCTCGTCCTGGGCGCAGGGCTCGGTCTGATGGCGCACAGCGCCTTCGAGGTCTCACTGTGGTGGACCCCGGCGATCTGCGTGGGCACCGCCGCGCTGGTCAACGCCACGAACTTCATGGACGGCGCCAATGGTCTGGCCTGCGGCCACGCCCTGCTGACCTCCCTGTGGTATGTCCAGGTGGCGGCCGTCGCCCCGGTAGCCGGGCTGGGGCTCGTCATGGTCTCGGTGGCCGGAGCCTGCCTCGGCTTCCTGCCATTCAACACGCCTCGCGCCAAGGTGTTCCTGGGTGACTCCGGCTCCTACGCCCTGGGCGGCGCCTGGGCCTTCGCCGTGACGGCCTGCCTGTCCCGGGGCGTGGCCGTGGAGGCGGCTTCTCGCCCCCGTCCTCGTGCTCCTGGCCGATACCGGCTACACCCTGTGGATGCGGCTGAGAGCGGGCCAGTGCTGGTACGCGCCGCACCGGCTGCACGTCTACCAGCGCCTGGTCTGCGCCGGATGGCCGCACTGGGCCTCGGCCCTCCTGGTGACCCTGGCGGCGGCGTCGTGCTCCGCCCTGGCGGCCGGCAGCCTCCTGACCAGCAACCGGCTCTGGATGCCCCAGGTCGCCATGGCAGCAGTCCTGATCCTCTACCTGAAGATGCCCTCCATCATCGGAGCCCCCAACCCCTTCCCCACCCTTCGAAGGGCGAGGTGAGGACATGCGCATCCTTCTGCTCACCCACTACTGGGCACCGGAGGTCGGCGCCCCCCAACGCCGCTGGAACCGGCTGGCCGAGGCGCTGATCTCACGGGGCCACGAGCTGGCGGTGCTGGCTCCGGCCCCCCACTACCCGGGGGGTCGTCTCCTGCCAGGCGGCGCGGCCCACGTGGCCGGTTCGATCAGGCGGGACGTCACCGGAGCGATGGTGCACCGCACGATCTTCCGCCCCTACAGCAGCGGAGTGTGCGGACGAGGGACCGATCAGATGGTCGCGGCGGCCGACTCCGTGCGCCTGGGGGTGGCGCGCTTTCGGGGAGGTAACCGTCAGACGTCATCCTCGGCTCAGTTCCCGGGCTCCCCACCCTCCCGGCCGCGCTCGCCGTCGGCAGGGTCCTGCACCGTCCGGTCGTGGTGGAGCTGCGCGACGCCTGGCCGGATCTGCTCCTGTCAGCCGCGCAGTGGTCCGAGCCGGCCGCCTGCCCATCGGCCCTGGCATGGGCCCACCGGGCCCGCCGGCTCCACATCGTCGACCACGGCACGCGCAGCCTCCTGCCACCCCTCATCACCCGCCTGGAGCGGGAGGCCGCGGCCGTGGTGACGACGACCGACTCCTTCGCCCAGGTCCTGCGCTCGCGCGGGATACGCCGCGTGGTGACGGTGCGCAACACCGGCGCCGCGGTGCAGACAGGCCGCACGGGTGCCGACCGACGCCGATCGGACGGCATCCTGCACGTGCTGTACCTGGGAACCGTGGGGCGCGCTCAGGGCCTGAGTTTTGCGGTGAGGGCCGCGCACATCGCTCAGCGCAACGGCACCCCGGTGGTACTGCGGATCGTCGGCGACGGCGCACAGCTCCAGGAGGCGGCGGCCCTGGCCCACAGGCTCGCCGCCCCTGTGGAGATCCTCCCCCCTGTGCCCTGGAGCGAGGTGGCTGAGCACTACGCCTGGGCCGATACGGCGCTGGTGAGCCTGCAGGACTGGCCGGCCATGTCCGTGACGGTCCCCTCCAAGCTCTACGAGATCATGTCCGCCGGAGTTCACGTGTGCGCCTCGGTGGACGGAGAGGCCCGGCGCATCGTGGAGGACGCCGGCTGCGGTGACGTCACCGCCCCGCAGGACTCGCAGGCCCTGGCCTCCCTGTGGAGCGCCCTGGCTGCCGACCGCAGCCGTCTGGACGTGACGGGCGGACGGCGCTGGCTGGCGGACCACGCCGACGCCGAGGCCATGACCGACCGCTACGAGTCCCTCCTGAGGCAGGTGGCCGGTGACTGACCTCCAGATCCTGAGGAACCTGGCACTGCTGAGCACCTCCGCCGCCCGGCAGCTGGTCGAGGACCCGGTGCTCCTGGCCCTGCAGGGGGCACGTCGGCTCTCTGAGCCCTGGCGCGGCCGCAGCGCTCGGGCACTCGGCATCGGCGCAGGGCGAGCACGAGCTGCGCCGGGCGCTGTCGGCGTTCATCGCCGACCGACCGGACTCGGCTAGTGACGCGCTGAGCCGGGCGGTGCCGCGATCGGCCCTCGGCCGCCGGCTCGCCGCCGAGATGGCGATCCACCTCGGTTCCGCCGAGCGCAGGCATCTTGACGCCGAGGGCCTGAGCCCCACGGTGCGCGCGCGGGACCTGTGGTCCCGGGGACACCTGAGCGCCGCGCTCAGCACGCTGGAGGCACCGCCCGGCTCCGGGGCGCTGCGGGCCCGTCTGCGTTCCCAGCTCGCCATGATGAGCCCGGGCTTCCACCTGCCCCGCTTGTCCCCCTCACCGGGCTGGACCGTTCCTGACCCCGGCGAGCCGCTGCGAGTCCTTCACCTGCTGACCAGCTCACTGCCCCACACCCAGTCCGGCTACACCGTGCGCTCGCACGCGCTCCTGCAGGCGCAGTCCGACGCCGGCATCGACGTGCGGGCGGTGACCCGCATCGGCTACCCCGTCATCATCGGCAGGCCCTCGGCTCAGGCCACCGACGTCGTCGACGCAGTCACCTACCGGCGGCTTCTGCCCGCGCGGACCCAGGCCGCCCCGATAGCCCGGCTGGCTCAGATGAGCCACCTGCTGGCGCGGGAGGTGGAGGCGTTCCGCCCCCACCTGCTGCACACGACCACCAACTACGTCAACGCCCTGGTCACCCAGGCGGTGGCGCGCTCCTTCGGCCTGCCCTGGGTCTACGAGATGCGAGGGGTGCTGGAGTGCACCTGGGTGGCCTCCAGGCCGGTGAGTCAGCAGGCCGAGGCACTGAGCTCCGAGCGCTTCGCGCTGCTGCGGGCCAAGGAGGCCGAGATGGCCCGGCGGTCCGACGCCGTCGTCGTCCTCTCTCAGGTCCAGGCCGAGGACCTCGCGGCCCGGGGTGTCGAGCCCAGCCGGATCACGGTCGTCCCCAACGCCGTGGAGCAGGATGTCCTGGAGGCCACCAGGTACTCGCCGGCAGCTGCCCGCCAACGGCTGGGACTGCCCCCCGAGGGCCTGTGGGTGGGCAGTGTCTCCTCCCTGGTGGGTTATGAGGGCTTCGACGTGCTCCTGCGGGCCGTGGCACTCTGCCGCGCTCGGGGGATCGACGTGCGGTGCGCCATCGTGGGTGACGGGGTCAGCCGTCCCGGACTGGTGGCCCTGGCTGGAGAGCTGGGGCTGGAGTCCTCGGTGTGCGTCCTTCCCGGACGGGTGGAGCGCGCCACGGCCCTGGACTGGTACCAGGCCCTGGACGTCTTCTGCGTGCCGAGGCTGGATACGCCGGTATGCCGGCTGGTGACACCACTCAAGCCGATGACGGCGATGGCGCTGGGGCGGCCGGTGGTGGTCTCCGACCTCCCTGCGCTCAGCGAGCTCACCGCCGCAGCGACGAATCGGTCCTTTCCAGCCGGCGACGTGGAGGCACTCAGCCGAGTGCTGACTGGTATGGCGGCTGGAGAGCCCCTGCCCTCGACGCCCTCAACGCATCAGACGCTGCCCACCTGGAGCGGCAACGCAGTCCGTCAGGCCGAGATCTACAAGGAGCTGGTATGAGCAGGGCGTCCTGGGCCCCGTGGTCCGATGGGCAGCCGTTCTGGGGCGGCAGCTCGGAGGTCAGTGTCAGCGTCGTCGAGCTCAGCGAGCTCTACCCGGTGGGCCGGCGCCCGCCGCTGGTGGCCTACATCCGCCAGCTCTGGCAGCGCCGGCACTTCATCTGGGCCGACGCCCGGGCCAAGGCCCTGGGCTCTCAACGGGGCACCTTCCTGGGCAACGCCTGGCTCATCGCCAAGCCGATGCTCGACGCGATCGTCTACTTCCTGGTCTTCGGTCTGCTTCTGCAGACGAGCCGCGGTATCGACAACTTCATCGGCTACCTCATCATCGGCGTCACGTTCTTCCCGCCGCTGCAGCGGGCGGTCACCGGTGGCAGCCAGGTGATCGTCACCGGCAGGAACCTCATTCGAGGCTTCTCCTTCCCTCGGGCCGCCCTGCCCGCGTCGTACACGATTCGCAGCGCGATCGACCTGGTCCCGCCGATGATCGCCCTCCTCGTCCTCGTGGTGGTCCTTCCCCCCTCACGCCTGGCCGAGCTGGCACTGGGTCCTCATCGTCCCGGTCCTGGCTCTTCAGGTGCTCCTGAGCCTGGGGCTGACGCTGGCGGCCTCCCGTATCACGACGACGATCCCGGACATGCGCAACATCTGGCCCTTCCTGACTCAGTTCTGGTTCTACGCCTCGGGAGTCTTCTTCTCCTACGAACGGTTCATCAATCACCCGGTGATGCTGCGGGCCATGGACCTCAATCCCGGTTACCTCATCATCACGATGTACCGGGACGTGATCCTGTACCAGCGCGTTCCGCAGCCGCGCATGTGGCTCATCCTCAGTGCCTGGTCGCTGGGGCTGACCGCCGTGTCCTTCGTGTTCTTCTGGGAGAAGGAGGAGGCCTACGGTGTCGAGCGCTGAGACCGGAGCAGGGAAGGAGTCAGCGGCCCTCCAGGCGGACGGGCCGGGGGAGGCGGTATCCCCCTCCCCCATCATCACGATGACATCGGACGGCGACTCCTCTTCCGCCGTCATGACCGCGGCCGACGGTCACGAGGCCGGCATCGGCACGGCCACCGTCGTCGTCGACGACATCGGGGTGAGCTACCGGGCGCCCTCCACGGACGCCGAGGATCTGCGCGCCGCCTCCGTGGCGCAGAAGATCGTCATGGGGATGACTGGGCACAGGCCGAAAGTGAGGGTCGAGGCCCTCAAGAACATCTCCTTCGTGGCTCGCGCCGGGGAGTCGATCGGGATCCTGGGGCGCAACGGCGCGGGGAAGTCCACGCTGCTGCGCGTCATGGGCGGCTTGGAGACGCCGACCTCGGGAACGGTGAGCGCCCGTTCCACCCCGGTGCTCCTGGGCGTCAACGCGGCCCTCGTCCCGGACCTGTCCGGCGAGCGCAATGTGCGCCTGGGCTGCCTGGCCATGGGGCTGACTCCCCAGCAGATCGAGGCGATCATTCCGGAGATCATCGAGCTGGCCGGGATCGGGAAGGCCATCTACCGCCCGATGAAGACCTATTCCTCGGGAATGGCCTCACGTCTGCGGTTCGCGATCGCCGCCGCGGCGAACCCGGACATCCTCCTCATCGACGAGGCCCTGTCCACCGGTGACGCCGCGTTCAAGGAGCGCAGCGAGATCAAGATGACCGAACTGCGGCGCGCCGCCGGGACGGTGTTCATCGTCAACCATGCCGCACAGGTCATCGAGGAGATGTGCACCCGGGCGCTGTGGCTCATGGATGGCGAGCTCATCGGTGACGGCCCGGGCCCCCAGATCGCCCACGACTACCGGTGGTGGTCCTGGAACATCGCCAAGAACAAGCCGGACAAGGCCGCCACGATCCTGGCCGAGTGCCGGGAGAAGTGGAAACCGGCGGGGGTGCGGATCCAACGCTCGGAGAGCCGCACCCTGCCCTACCGACACGCTCGAGGAGTATGACCATGCGCAGTGAGGAAAGCACGATGACAGCAGGACGAATCACGGTCTACGGCTCTTGCGTGGCCAGGGACGTGGCCGGTGAGATGGAGCGGCGGGGCTGGAGCGTGGAGCGTTACATCGCCCGCCAGTCCCTCATCAGTGCGGGGTGCCCGGCCGACGTCGGCGACGTCGATCTGTCCCTGCTCAGGTCGTCCTTCGCCCGTCGGTCCTTCCTGTCCGACATGGTGGGCAACCTGGAGGCGCAGCTCACGGCCGTCGCCTCCTACACCGACCTCCTGCTGTGGGACCTGACCGATGAGCGCCTCGGCGTCCTGGAGACCTCCCCCGGGACCTTCCTGACGCGTTCGACCGAGGCGCTGACGGCCGGCCTCTACGAGGGGCTTCCCGCCAGGTTCCTCGAGCTGGGGACGGCCGAGCACCTGCACCTGTGGCGGCCCGCCCTGCTGCGTTTCCACGCCCTCCTGGAGCGGCTCGACCTGGCGAGGCGGACGATCCTCATCAACGTTCCCTGGGCGACGCGGACCACCTCGGGGATGTCCACCGTCCCGAGCTGGGGGCAGACGGCCATGGAGGCCAACTGGGTCATGACCCGCTACATCGAGCTCGTCTACCAGGAGACCGACCTGCGGATTCTGCAGGTGCCCGACGAGCTCGTGGTGGCCGACGACGCGCACCGCTGGGGGGCCGCCCCCTTCCACTACGCCGCCTCCCTGTACTCGTGGGTCGCCGACGAGCTGGAGGTCGCCCTGGCACCGCGCCGCCTCGCCCCGGCGCTGTGAGCCCCACCCCGTGAGGCAGGGCGGCGTCGGGCCGGTGGGGATCGACCCGCTTCAGCGACGACGCCGCAGCAGCCTGCGAAGGCGCCCTGTCCCGGCCGGGCGCGGCTCAGCCAGCCGGGGTCGGCGGGGCCACAGAGGGACGCGGGGGACGTCTGCACCGGAGTAGTGCTGCGCCGCCTCGGCCCCGGTGAGGACCCAGCCGACGTCGGTCCCGGCGTAGCCCAGGGGCTCCGCCTGCCGGCCGGCAGGCTCGACGGTGCACAGCTCGATGACCTCGCCGTCGCGCACCACCGCCACCTCGGGCCGGCCTTTCCACAGCAGGAGGCGGGCCCGGTCCCGGGCGCCGAGGTTCCCCCAGGGGCTGCGGAGGATCTGCTCGGAGTCGAGGCGCTGCGCCAGCTCACGCATCTCGGCCGCGTGCGCCTGGCCCAGTCCGGGTGGCTCGGTGGGCATCCGGCCGGCGTCGACGACCCCGAAGTACCAGCCCAGGTCGTACAGGATCGTCTGCTGAGCCCAGGGCGCCCCACCGGCGGCATCGAGAAGGGCGTGGTAGCGCGTGCGCATCTGAGCGACGTAGCGGCCCGGCCGCGACCAGGCGGTCTGAACTGCGGAGTCGCCTGAGACCCGCTTGTCATAGTGGTAGACGGCCTCGGGCACGTAGACGATCCGGCCCCAGCGGCTGCGAATGCGCCCCAGGTAGAGGGCGTCCTCGAAGGTGGGGGCCTCACGGTCCTCGGGGAACCGGGCCGCGAGCGCCCGGTCGGCCCGGATGAGGCACTCGTGGACGGAGAGCTGGATGGCCTGCGGCTGCCGGACGGCGTCGGCCCGGACGGTCCCGCTCTGGAAGCGGAAGTCGAGGGGGTGGGGCATCTCAGCGCCGTCCTGGTGGATGAGGGTGCGGCCGGCCAGGAGGACGTCGCCGCGGCGTCTGGCGGCCAGGAGCCGGGTGAGGAAGTCGGGGGCGAGCCAGTCGTCGGGATCGGGGAAGCCGATCCACTGTCCTCGGGCCCGCTCCATCCCAAGGTTTCGGGCGCGTCCCTGTCCGCCGTTGTCCGTCTCGATGATCTCAACGTCGAGGTCGGTTCGCCGCGCCCAGCTCCGGCAGGCCCTCGGTGAGTCGTCGCAGGCCCCGTCCAGGACGAGCACGACCTGGAGACGGTGGTGCGGGTGGTCCTGGGCGTCGAGCGAGCTCAGGAAGCGGGGCAGGTAAGGGGCCACCCCGTAGACGGGGATGACGAGGCTGACCAGGGGCGGGCGGCGGCGCATCGGCTGGGGCCCCCGCCAGCGGGGCCGGCATCAGATCACGTCGCGTCGGAGCAGGGCGGTCAGGCGGGCGCAGGCTCCGGCGTCGAGCAGGAGGAGGTCCTCGGGGGCGGTGACTCGTCCGGCGACGACGTCCTCCACCGCCTGATGCACCTGCGCGCTGGTGTCGGCGCCGATGGCTCCGATGGCCTCGTGACGGGCGCGGTAGCGGTCCGTGTCCGGCCGCGCTCGGGGGTCCCAGACGATACCGACGCAGCCGGCGATCATGCCCTCGTCGAGGACGGATGAGCGGTCCGAGACCACCGCCCAGGAGCGGGCCAGGGTCTCGGGCAGCTCGCGACCGGTGACTGCGGGCACGCCCAGGGCCCTGAACCACTCGGGTGCGTGCAGCACCAGCTTGGGGTGGGCGAACAGGACGGTGCGGTGGCCGGCCTGGGTCAGGCCGGCGGCCAGCTCGAGCCAGGGCCGGTAGAGCGCGCTGAGGAGTCCGACGGCGTCGGGGTCGCTCTCCAGGGCTCGTGAGACCTCCGGGGTCCCAGGTGGGGGCCAGCAGGATGCTGTCGCGCTCGCGTCCCAGCAGGCTGTGGAGGTGGTCGTGGCGGGGGAAGCCGGTACGCCAGACCTCTCGGTCGGTGAGGGTGTAGGAGGTGTGGTCGGCCGTCAGCCCGGCCTGCTCGGCGGCGGTGGCGCACACGACGACGTCCATGCGGGCGCCGTTGAACCAGCGCCACATGTCGCGCATGGTCACGCCGTGCTGGAGGAAGACGAGGCGCTGGTCGGGGCCGACTCCCGCTCCGGTGAGGCGGCCCGCGATGAGCGGGTCGCCGATGTCGGACAGGAGGATGGTCTCGGCGCCGCTCCAGGCGGCGTCGAATCCGGGGCCGGTCGGGTCCAGCAGGACGAAGCCGTCCTGTGCGAGGCGCTCCCAGTCCGGGCTGCTGCGTTCGATGACGAAGATGTGCCGGACGCTGGGTGCGTGGGTGCGGGCGTAGCGGTACAGCGGCTCGGCGTTGTCGCCGGCGCTGTCGTGGCGGTCCATGTAGAGCCAGGTGCGGGGCCAGTCGGAGGGGGATGAGGCGGTGTACGGCGTGGGCGCTGAGGAGGCCACGGAGGCCATGGAGGACCCCGCGGAGGAAGCCTCCTCGGCCGGTGACGTGCCGCCGAGCGTCTGGGTCTCCTGCGTGCCGGTGGGACTCAGAAACCGGGCCAGGCGCCGGCGCAGCCCGGATGAGGCCCCTCCCGGGCGGCCTCGCCCCGGAGGCGTCTCAGGTGGCCTGGGGTTGCCCCGGTAGGGGGCCACCGGGAGCTCCTGGCCGTCGATGACGGCGGTGATCTGCCCCTTGGGCAGCCAGACGATGCGCTCGTGGAGCACGACGTCGTCGAAGTAGCGGTGATCGACCGTCTTGGCGCTGGTCGGCCGGGCCCAGGAGCCATCGACCTTCCACTGCTCCTGGGGCATGTCGCCGGCGTAGAAGTAGGTGGCCTTCTGGTCGCTGCGGAACCTGCGCGCCGAGGGCAGGATCGGGGCGGGCATGGGTCCGGCGGCCATGGCGACCAGGGCGGTGCGACGGCCCACGGCCAGCGGCGTGGAGCAGTACGCCTCGATCTGGGAGGCGGGGACACGCCGAGTGACGGCACGCAGAAGCTGGGCCACCTCGGCGCGCTCGGCGGCCGTGAGCCCCGGCCGAGGGGTAGCGCAGTCCGCGGTCGGCGTCGGTGACCTGGATGAGGCGGTGGATGATGAGCTGGTGGACCCAGGCCGGTGGGGGGCTTCCGGCCTGCAGCCACGCCGGCAGCACCGTGCCCAGCAGGTGGCGGTAGTGGTCGATCCTTCCCCAGGGGCCGGGGGGCTGGGGGGCGTGGCGGATGACGGCCGGGCCGTCGTGGAGACCCACCCGGTTGCCGGTGGCCATGATGTGGGCAATGAGCCCGCTCAGGGCGGTGTGCTCGTCATCGGTCGCGGTCTGCAGCGCCGACGGCGTCATCCCCGCCGTGGAGGGCCCCTGGTCCGCCCCAGTCCCTGCAGGCCGTGGCGGGGATGGTGAGCACCGCTCCGCTGACGGTATCGGGGAAGATGTGGGGCTCGACGGTCAGGTCAGCGGTGCGGCTGCCGTGCTTGAAGCGCCACTGCAGCCGCTCGTCGCGGGCGCCGTCGGGGCGAATGGTCACGGTCGGGGTGAGGACGACCGCCTCGCCGGTGCCGCGCTGGGCCACTGAGGTGAGATAGCCCGGCTCGACCCGGTCTCCCGCCTGAAGGAGCAGGACCCGGGTCCCTGCGGCCAGGGGGCGCAGGACCTGGCCCAGTCCCGCCGGATCGGGGCAGCCGATGGGGACGATCCCGCCTTCGGGCGAGTCCTGGCCAAGAGAGTCGAGAGTGGCCTGCCCATCTGCGGAACCGATGATGATGACGTGCAAGGTCTCGGTGCTGCGGGCATTCATGAGGTGGGCATCTCCATTTCGTGGGGCGGTCCCCAATGACTAATGGTGGACGTAGCCAGCACCTCCGCGTTGGAGATGTCCCAGGTGTGTCCGAAAGTCGTCCCTCTCCGTTGGACGAACCCGAATCGGGAGGCCGAATAGATACGGGCCCCGGCACGTGCGCAGTCATTGAGGAAACCGGTGTCCTCGCCGGTGGTCGTCTCGGGAAAAGTCACCTCGCGCGCCAGGTCCGCTCGAGCCACCAGGGTCGGCCCGGAGACGAAAGTCGTATAGCGGTGCTCCCAGTCGGCGAAGCGCAGCACCGTCAGGTCCGGGCCCGTCAGGTGCAGGTAGTGGGCGTGCTTGCCCACGACCTCGGCACGGGCGTAGTCGGCCGCCGCGAGGGACTCGAAGAGGTAGTGATCGCCGTAGAGGTCGTCGTCGTCCATCTTGGCGATGTAGTCGGCCTCGACCCGCGAGAGCATGAGGTTGTAGCAGCCACCCAAGGGAGTGCTGGTCTCGGCGGTGACCCAGTCGATCTCCAGGCCCAGCTCGCGGGCCCGGGCCCTGCTGCGGGCCGGGGCGGTGAAACCGTGGGTGAGGATGACCGGCGTCATCGTCACCTGCTTCTGACCGGCCAGGGTCTCAAGGACGTGGTCGATCTGCTCGGGCCGGATGGTGGACACCAGCGGTGCGATGGTGGGGTGGCGCGTGGCCCGCTCCCCCATGCCGACGGCTCGCAGCACGGTCTCCACGCGGTGGCTGTAGGTGTGCCGGCTCCAGATCTCCCGTTGCGCCAGATGCGTCATGTACTCCCCGAGGACCGGGTTGGTCACGAGCGCGCGCACGGTGTGCCCGGCCTGAGCGCGGTCGGTGACCTTGGCCAGGGCGCCTGCGGGCAGCAGGCGGTCGGTGGCCGGTGTCGGGGTGCTCACCACGGGAGTGCCGCAGGCCAGGACCTCGATGACGCGACGCGGAAGCATGGAGGGGCTATCCACCACGGAGCTGACGTTGAGGAAGACGGCGTAGGCGCGGTAGGCGCTGAGCATCTGGGTGTAGGTGAGGCTGCCGCGCACATGCGAGTCCCACGGAGGCGGGAACTGGTAGGTGTCGTCGCCGCCGAGGTACCGGGAGAAGATGTCCAGCCCGCGGGGCAGGCGTGCCGAGACGTCGTGGGCGCCGCCCAGAACGATCTCCATCTGCTCGCGCCGCTCGGGGTACTTGTGAGCGAAGTAGGTGCCGGCGAAGGCGACATCCCTCAGGGGCACGGGACGACCCTCCTCGTCCAGCAGGCGGATCGGGTTGTGGATCGCGGGCTGGGCGGCGAAGGGCAGGATCCCGATGCGGTCATGTCCCAGGTCGCGCCGGTAGTGCTCCACCATCGCCTCATCGGTGGTGAAGACCCAGTCGAAGAGGCGTGCGGTCTCGATGGCCTCGTCGTAGTGGGCGGGATCCTCCTTGTTCCAGAAGACCGTCGGCACTCCTCGGTCCCGCAGCACGGTAACCATGTCCCTCAGGTGGCCCGAGGGTCCCTGGGAGCCGATGACCTGGAAGCGCCAGGCGTCGTCGTTGCCGTGCCAGGCGGACTCCACGAAGAGCAGGTCGATGGGGGTCTGCTCGACCTGCTCGCGCCAACCGGTGGGGGTCAGGGGCACCGAGCGCCACTCGTAGCCCAGGGCGAGCGCCGTGAACTCGTCGGCGATCACCCCGACGGTCACGTCGTGACGGGGCCCGGTCTCCTGGGGTGTGGGCAGCGGCCAGTCTGGCAGGAGCGTCCGGCCCCGTCTCTTGGAGGCCCATCGGCGGGGGCGGGCCCAGGCGGTGGCCCGACGACGGCGCAGGTGCTCACGCAGCCCCGTCAGCCCCGAGTGGCGCAGGTGCCACAGGGCTCGCCGCAGCTCGGGGGCCGTCCGAGGCGAGGTGCGGGTCTCCGACGAGCTCATGACTCCCCCCATGTCTCCTCCAGGGAGTCGAGCAGCTCGTCAAGCTGGTCGCCGTCGCGCTCGATGTTGAAGACGTAGTCCCGGTTGGTGACTCCCAGGTCCCGGCCCTCGCAGTCCTTTCCCCTGCCATCGGTGATCTCATCACCGTAGAACAGGTGCAGGCGGTGGCCGAGGACCGAGCAGATGAAGTACTCGTTGGTGGCCAGGTAGGACTGGTTGATGAAACCGATGACGTCGATCGGGCGGCGCGCGAACATGATGTTGTACAGGGCCGAGCCGATGTACCCGGCCACGACGTCGGCCTCGTAGAACATGCGGGCCTGCTCCACGATGGAGTGGCCCTCGGGCCGGATGATGGTGAAGCCCCTGCGGGCGAAGCACTCCTCGACCTGACTGCCGTTGAGGCACTCGCGCCACATGTCGGGTTTGCGGGAGATGAAGAGCCTGCGCTGGGGCTTGTCGTTGGGGGTTGATCGCTCCAGCAGGCCGTCACGCAGCCGGTGGCAGGTTGAGGCCAGAGCCGGGTCGGCGAATCGCCCGTTCTGCATGAGGGGCATGGCGCACACGAGGGTGTCGACCTTCACCGGGGAGGTGATGACCTCGACCAGGTCGTCGTCGATGCCGTAGGCCTCCAGGAGGATGCGCTGGTAGGCAGGGGGACGGCCGCGGTCGGCCCTGCTGTTGGTGAGGATCCGGATGTCGGGGTGCGTCGCCCGCGCCAGCTCCCAGGCGTAGAGCCTGGGAACGACCTCGGTCATGAAGTGGCCGAAGTGCCGGTTGTACTCGATGTCCAGGTAGAAGAAGGTTCCTTCACGTCTGGGAGCCGACTGCGTATCGACCGTGGGCGCGGCGTAGTAGTGGTTGAGTTCCTTCAGCGCCGTGTTGACCAGCCGCTTGGTCGTGGCCAGGCGGAAGGTGTTGGGCAGCAGGAGATGATCCTTGACAAGCACCTGACGGGGGGCGACGCACACGTCCCGGTACTCCAGGACGGAGGTCTCGGGGATGCGGTTCTCGCGCGGAAGCCTCTTGGCGCACAGTCCCGGGTTGTTGGTGACGCCAATGACCTCCAGCGGGGTGACCCGGGCGGGGAGGGTCTCCAGTGACCGCCCCCAGGACTCGCCGTAGCGGGCGGACAGGATCGGCGGGGTCTCGGCGTATCGGAGCTTGACGAATCCGTCTCCTCGTTTACGCAGCACGACACCGCCGTCGAGGACGGTCAGTGCAGCCACCTGCTCGCCGTAGGACCGTTCGTCCCCACTCAGCTCCCCCGCGGCTCCGTGCAGACCGGCGAGGCTGCGCGAGGCCCGGGTGATGAGCCCAGCGGTGTTGAGGCTCTCGCCCAGCGCCGCACCATCGATGGCGACGTAGTACCCGCCGTCGCGGACAATACCGATGAACAGCTGGGCGGACGTGGCGCGCATGCCCGGGCTGTGGGTGAGTGCGTCCACGAGGACGTCGAACCGGCCGTGAGTGGCCAGGGCCTGGTGCAGGTCGACCTGGTTCGTGAAGCCAACCACTCGGGCCAGACCGATGAGACCGGAGTACTCCACTGGTTCCGCCTCCGGGCACCCGTCCTGCTCGTCCTGCTCGTCCCGCATTGAGCAGACGATCAGCTCGCGCGCTCCCAGCGCCGCCCGAGCCAGTTGCTCAGGTGGGGCTGAGGGCGGTCCAGGAGCACGGCGACACGGGGCGCTGCTCCGGACTCCTCCCCGCGGGACAGCCCTTGGAGGACCTGCTGGAGGATCTCCTCCAGCTCCGCCGAGGGCTTGCCGGCCGGCATCGGGGCGCAGACCGCACCCTGGCGAGCCGCTGTGGGCTGTGACCCGTGGGGGCCCGTCATGCGGGCTTCCCTCGCGAGGCCGCCCGCTTGCGCCGCCGCCTCTTGGAAGCCGTCTTCCCCTGGGGCTGCTGCTGGAGTGCCTCGGGGCCGAGCACTGCCTCCAGGGTGTCCCGCAGTGATCGCGCGTTGTGCTCGGTGACGTCGAAGTCTCCGTGGGCGAGGCGGGGATCAGCCAGTGCCGAGCGGATCGCCTGGGCGATGTCCTGGGGCGAGGTGCCGCTCAGAACCCCGTATCCGAGGTCGATCAGCTCCCGGTTGCCAGGAAGGTCGGAGGCCACGACCCCGGTTCCCAGTGTCATCGCCTCCAGCAGGGTGACCGGCTGTCCCTCGTGCAGGGAGGGCAGGACGAACAGGTCGGCTCCGCCCAGGACCGGGAACGGGTTGTCCATCTGCCCCAGCAGCGCGACGTGCCCGGACAGGCCCAGGGAGTCGATCCTGGCCCGCAGCGTCGCCTCGAGCACCCCGGAGCCGACGATCGCCAGGCCGACGTTCAGTCCCTGAGCGCCGCCGCCCTCGGTGCCGTCCTGCTTACGCAGAAGGGCGAGCGCCTCGATGAGAGCCGCCTGGTTCTTCTCCATCGACATCCGCCCCATGGTGGCAAGGACGATGTCGTGCTCGTTCTTCAGCGCGGTGAAGGCCTCGGGGGCCGGTGCCTGCGCCCCGCGGCGGACCCGCTCGACGTTCAGGAGGTTGCGGGCCGAGAGCTGGTGCTGGGTGAGGTCGACACCCAGGCCGGCCAGCCCGCTGCGGTTGTGGCGGGCCAGTCCCGGGCTGACGGCGACGACGGCGTCGACAGCGCTGTAGAGGGTGAAGACGCGCTTGAGGCCCGGGTACTTGTCCCGGTACTCGTTGTCCATCTGGTTGTGCTGGTAGCAGGAGGTGCGCGATCCGCGGCGACCCCAGGCAGCGATGAGCGAGACCCAGGTCTCGGCGTAGCCGTCGTACTCGATGGCGGCGTCGGGCACGAAGTCGCCCAGGATGCGGCGCGTCTCGCGCTCGTAGTAGGCCCAGTAGCAGTCCCAGAAGCTCTGCGAGGTGAAGGCCTCGGGGTGCCGGGCGAAGTCGTTGACGCAGGCCCGTTCGTGGATCCGCCAGGGAGCGGCCCCGGGCTTGCAGATGACATGGACGTGGCGGGGCAGGCGTCGGAAGATCTCCTGACGGTCCTCGTTGTTGCGCAGGACGGAGGGCTCGACGATGAGGTTGACCGAGTAGAGGTCCGGATCGAGCGCCTCCAGGAGGGCCAGGAGGGCGGAGGCGATCCCGTTGGGGATCATGGAGGCGTGGAACAGGAGGGTGCGGCGTCTGCGGGAACCGTCGCCAGACGCGGGCTCGAGGGCGTGGTCCCTGATGATCGCCTGCCGTCCGTGGTCGAGGTCGTCGTCGAAGAAGGCTCGGGCCAGGCGCGACGAGGCCTGTCCGTCCTCGTAGGGGCAGTACCGGTCGAGGGCCTTCTGGGGCGCGATCCCCTCCCCGGCCAGGGCACGCCCGATGGCTGAGGCCAGCTCAGCGCGGTCATAGCAGGCCAGCCCGGGGACCTCCTCGGGATCGAGGTACAGGCCCCGCTCGGCCCGGTACTCCTCGATGTCGTGCATGTAGAGCACGATGGGGCGCTTCTGGGGCAGGAAGTCGAAGAGGATCGAGGAGTAGTCGGTCACCAGGACGTCGACGGCGGCCAGCAGCTCATTGGTGTCGATGTCCTTGGGGACGACGCTCACCGGCAGATCGACGCCGGCCAGCAGCTTCTCGGACAGACGGTGGGCGCGGTAGACCACGAGCACGTCGTCACGGGAGGCCATGGCGGTCAGGTCGGCGACCAGGGCCTCGCGGTCCAGCTCTCGCTTGCTGACCCCGCCGCGCCAGGTGGGGGGCGAACAGGACCAGACGGCGCTCATCGTCCTCAGCGAGTCCCAGGCGACCTCGCAGCGCCGTGCGCTCCTGGGCGCTCATCGTCAGCGAGGTGTCCAGTCGGGGGGAGCCGGCGACGATGGTGCGGCCCCGGTAGACGTCGAGCAGATCATGGTCCTCCACCAGCGCCCATCGGGTGAGCTCATTGGGCGCCATGAGCGTGGTGCTCAGCTGGAAGTTGCGCTGCAGGTTCTCGTAGTCGAGCAGACCTCCCCGCATGGACCGCCCCAGGGTCTTGAAGGGGTGCCGTGCCAGGTGTTGAGGTAGCGCTGCTCGCGGCGGCGCACGAAGTAGGGGGCGAAGGAGACGTTGTTGACGAGGTACCCGGCGGTGGCGAGGTACTGCATGTACTCGGTGCTGTGCAGGGGGACGAAGACGACGTTGCGACGCCCCAGCAGATCCGCGGGGATGGCGCCCAGGTCATTGACGGCCCACACGTGCAACAGGTGGGAGTACTCCGGCCGGTCCACCATCCACCGGAAGATGGCCAGGGGGTGACAGCCGATCGAGGCGCCGTGGTTGGACTCCCACAGCACCAGGTGGGGGCTGACGGGAAGGACCTCCAGGGCCTCGGCGTAGCGGATGTTGCGGGCGGCTGTCGCGGTGCGTCCATAGGCCCGTCGGGTCCAGCCCGTCCTTGCAGCCGAACTCCTCGGCCTGCTCGAGGATCTCGCAGGCGAGCTCCACCTGCCCGGCGTCCTGGGCCAGCTGGGCCAGGACCAGGCGGTGATTCCGGTCCCCCTTGAGAACCAGCGGGAGGACATGCCGGATGGACTGAGCGGCAGCCTGCGCTGCGGCGGGCGGGATCGCCTCACCGGCGCCGGGATCACCCGTGGGGTTGTGGGAGCTGAGAGCCTCGTGAAGGCCGAGCATGACGTCGCCGATGGTGGACTCGACCAGGTCCTCCGGCCGCTGCCGAGGCGGGGGTGTGCTCTTCGCGCGGACCAGGTCGAGGAAGCCCGTGCTGGCCAGCTGCTTGGACACCGAAGCCAGCCCGCGCGGAGCCGGCCCCAGGTAGGCCCAGAAGGAGGCCAGCGCCTCGTCGTAGCGTCCCAGCCTCGCCAGGCAGACCCCACGGCGATAGTTCCACCAGCTGCGTGCGGGCTTCTGAGCGTCCGCAAGGCCTCCTGGTACGAGGCGCTCCGCGGTGGCGAGGTCGCCGACACGTTCCGAGGCGAGTCCCAGCTTGTAAAGAGTGTTCCCGTTGCCGGTGTCCAGTGAGGCGGCCAGGGCGTACTGTCCTTGTGCCCGCTCGTGCTCGCGCAGACGGTCCAGGCAGTAGGCCAGCTCGTAGGCCCGCTCCACCCTCGTCATCCCCTCGCCCGGGTAGATCTCGAAGAGCTCGGCCGCCAGCCTCCAGTCTCCCCGGGAGCACGCGAACTGGGCCGGTCCCTTGCTGCAGGCCTTTCCTCCGGCGGCCTTGCAGGCGGCGGCGAAGCTGGCGGCGGCGGAGGCCCGATCACCCTCACGGTGGGCGATGACCCCCTGCTCGAAGAGCTCCTGCGCGCTGAGCTCATCGATGTCGGCCAGGGCGTCCAGGGTGCACCTGGCCGGCCCGTTGAGCCCCAGGTGAAGCTGAGCCTGAAGGAGCTTGCGCAGCCAGGCGGCGTCGTTCTCGTGCTCCGGCAGTCCGGAGAGCAGAACCTCCAGGCGCTGCCACTGCGGGGTGCTCGCGGGCAGGCAGGCGAGCAGATTCTCCGAGTAGCGCCGGTCCCGCACCCCCGAGGAGAGGGCTCGCGAGAAGAAGACGGAGGCCCTCCGGATCGTCCTGACGCTTGAGGAGGCAGCCGGCACGGTAGAAGGCCTCTCCGCAGGAGGGGTCGCGGTCGGCCACCTCGGTGTAGGTCCTCAAGGCCGCCTCGAACCGTTCCTGACGCTCAGCGATGACTCCCAGCCGCAGCCGGCTGGCCGTGTCGTGGCCGCTCTCAGAGAGCTTTTCATACAGACGCTTTGCCTCAGCCAGGTTACCGTCCTCGTACTCCCTGGCGGCGGCATAGCGCACCAGCCGGGTGGTGGCCGGCAGCTGCAGGCGGCCGGAAACGGCACGCCCCATTTTTCTGAGAACAGCATCCTTACTCATGATGGTCGCCCTTATTTCAGTATGAACATTACGCGTATTTAATCCTGCGCCTGTTGACGCAGCATGCAGCGAGCCTCGATCCAGGCCTCCGCCCACCCCTCGATACAGCCCGCACAGCGAGCCGCCGCTCAGCGCACCACTCAGCCCAGGCGCATATCACTCTTGATCCGAGTCGTTGAGACCTCGGGAGTCCGCGGGAGGTAGACGACCTCACACAGACCCTTGAGCTGGTCGTCGAACTCGCCGTTCCAGTCGTCCCCCATGACGAAGACATCAATACCGTATTTGGCGATATCCTCGGTCTTCTGACCCCAGGTCAGCTCGGGCACCACGAGATCGACATACCGGATGGCCTCGAGCATCACCTTGCGCTCCTCGTAGGAGAAGTAGGCCTGCTTACCCTTTCCGGCATTGAACTCATCACTGGACAGCGCCACCATCAGGAAGTCCCCCAGCGCTCGCGCACGCTTCAGCAACGCAATATGACCATAGTGGAGCAGGTCATATGTGCCATAGGTAATCACGCGCTTCATGGGGTCACTTCCTGGTTGGACGTTCGAGGCTCGTCCTCAACAACACTCCGGACAAACCACCGTGAGTATTCCCCACCCCGAGAACCAAAATCGAAGATGTCATAGAATCGATGCGATACCGATATTACGCCGAAATACCCGACGTTCGCCGTCGAATATCACAGAGAGTTCCGCCTCACCTTTCCCTCACTCTCACACTCTCGTCACAATTATTCTTTCCAGTTCTTTTGAGAGGCGATGTTCATCCGCCCTTCCGGTCGCTTATCAGCTCAGGAAACGAGCGATCCATCCCCGGATCCACGTGAGGTTGTCCAGGATCGGCGCGGGATCCACCTCCCGTGGGGAGCAGCGCCCCTCAGCGGCGTCGATATTGCCGAGGAGCCGCTGCAGGTGGGATGTGAGCTCATCGTGGTCGACGGCGACCGGCAGTCCCGAGCCTAGGGGCCAGTCACCGTACAGGCCCCTTTCGACATCTCGGTAGGAGGCCAGGTCGGGTGCGTAGACCACTGCCGGTTTCCCGGTCAGAGCGAAGTCGAAGAAGATGCTCGAGTAGTCCGAGACCAGGATGTCGGCCGCCAGCATGAGCTCCTCGACACTCGGGTACCCACTGACATCGATCATCCCTGGGACACATCCGGCCCGGTTCATGTGGTGGCTGCGCATGAGGACCACCGCATCGAGGAGCTCAGCCAGACGCGGCCCGTCCAGCGCCCCCACAGGTCCCGGCCCGTGCGCGGCGGCGCAGCCGGCTGCACCCGTCGAGGGCCGCAGGCTCTCGCGCCAGGTCGGGGCGTAGAGAATGACGGGCTGTCCCGGAGCGATACCGAGCTCGTGGCGCACCCGTCGCCGTACTTCAGCGCCTCCGAGCAGCCTCACGTTGCGGGGGTACTCCCCCACCCGAACCGGCCCGCGGTATCCCAGTGCCTGTTGAAGGCGCCGACCGGCCTGCGGGCTCTGGGCCAGCAGCAGGTCCCACTGGGGACCTGGCGGTCCATGAGTCGCCGGTATCTCAGGGTGACGGCCTCGGCGCGTCGTGCAACAGCTTCTGATCGGAGTGCCGTGCCAGGTCTGGAGCAGGTGCTGGCCCTCACGCTTGGAGAACCAGGAGGGAGGTGGTCGTTGGTGACGATGACACGTGAGGTGCGCAGCGCCTCCACCCACTGCGGGGATCCGACGACGACGGGGCGCGCCCGCCGGCACGCGAACCGTCCCTGTCGACAACCGACCACCACAGGGGCGCTCCCACGCCGTGGGCCGCCAGGTCCTCGCAGATGGCGGCCGGGTTGTCTCCCCGCGCTGCGTCCACCGAAGGACTCCAGGAACACTCCCGGTCTCAGGGGCCCGCCTCGCGCTCGATGAGGAGCCGGTGGCCCCGTCGTGAGCGTTCGCCAGGAGTCAGCGGGGGGATGACAGCGACGGCCACGGAGCCGTCCGTGCGGGTGAGGATTCTCGCGCGGCGCGCCGGGCGCCCGGCATCCGCCCCGGTGACGTCGCTATCGGGTTCCGCCGCGCAGCTAGTGGGCGCCGCGGCAATGGGGAACCTCGGTGGCCGGACCGTCGATCCCCTCTCCGGCCAGGCAGGCTCCCTCGATCCTGTTGCCGGGCTCGTCCTGCGATACGGTGCTCCAGCTCAGCGGGTAGGTCGCCAGCTCGACGTCGGGATCAGCCAAATCGATGTGCGCCGACCAGCCGCCACCAGGGGCCAGGACGGCCGGCACCGTCATCGCCCGAGCCTCGGCGGCCCTGCCGCCCAGGACGATATCCAGCCCATCCGGGGCCGGCGCCACCGTTCCGCTCAGCTCCAGCGTTGCGTCAGTGTCCAGACGCGCGCAGAGGAGCACGACGTCGATCTCCCCGCCGGGCCGCGCCTCGCTCCCCCGGATCCCGCTCGGCGCCGGGGCGACCTGGAGCAGCCCCCGCTGACCGCGCGCCTCCAGATGCTGCCCGGTCTCCGGCGGCGCCGGGCGCCTCCTGCTGGAGCCGGCCGGTTGCGGCATCCATGCCCGCACCTCTCGCCCGGCAACGCGGGTCACCACCCGGAACCAGGAGGGGCGGCCCGCTTCGACCTGCAGACGCACCACGATCCCCGAGGTGAGGTAGGAGCGCCACGGGTCGCCGGCCTCCAGGTCGGCTCGGGGGGCCTCACAGCGATCAGCCTGGGCGCGGCCTCGAACTCGTCCGGTCTCATCGACCACCTCGACGGTCGGGCGGTCGATCAGGCCTGGGTCGAGCCCCCAGACCCAGGCGCATCCGCGTACCTCCAGGGTCCTGGGGCCCAGCCAGCGCACCGCGTCGACACCGACGTGCAGTCTTAAGTCGGCGTCCCGGATCTCGGTGAGTCGGCGGGGCACCGGGGCCCCTTCCAGGAGAGCAGGCTCGGGGCGCACGGTGCCCGCCTCGATGGTCAGGGGAAGGTGGCCCAGGTCCTCGCAGCGTCTGCCGATCAGCTCCTCGAGCTCCACGGCACCGGCCGGCTCGTCCTGGATGAGGAGCCACAGCACGAGTCGGTCGAGCAGCCCGACCGCCTCCCACACGAGGTCGTCGGCGTCGGCGAGCGCCCTTCTCGCAATGCGGCGCAGCCTGCTGGCGAAGTCGGGCCCCTCCCGGTGAGCGGCCTCGGCCAGACGAACCAGGTCCCGGCTCAGGCGTCCGGCGACCAGGCGCCGACGCACCGCCTCCGGGGCGTCGGCGGCCAGCTGCGCCAAGGCGTCCACCTCCGCCAGGAGGCCGACGGGATCCGTGTCCGCACTGAGGCCACGGGCCGCAGAGCCTGCGCGCCAGGTGTAGACCTCCTCATCCAGGACGTCCATCCGGGTCGCGGCCAGAAGCACCGCGAGGGCCCTGGCGGGCAGTGACACGGCGGGGGCGCGGAGCACTCGAGGCCGTCTCGGCGGTGCCCACAGCCTTCGGCGCGCCATGACCGCGCCGGCCACCAGCTCCTCAACCGCCTCGGGCACCCGAGCCGGCGGCTGCGCGAGACGAGGCGCGCGGGGAGGTCCCGCCCCCGGCCCGGCCCCGGTTGCCGGTGTCAAGGACCGCGAGCGCGCGACGACGACGTCGGAGCCCGACCGCTCCAGGCACTCAATCATCGACTGGCAGGCACCGCCGACAAGTCCGTCCCCACCGTCAACGACGGTGACCAGGCCTCCCCTGGCTCGTTTCAGGGCGGTATCCAGCCAGCCATCCGGGCCAGCGCCCCGGTGATCGTCCCGGTCGCAGGACACGACCCGGACGCGCCGGTCCCTGGCGGACAGGCCGGTGGCCACCTGCTCACCGGAGCTCAGCGCATCGGCCCCCGGACCGACGACGACCAGGACCTCCAGGTCCCTGAAGGTCTGGTTGAGTACGGAGCGGATGGCCCCTTCCAGGTGAGGACCGGCCCCCGCTGCTCGGACGATGACGCTGAGTCGGGGCCGGTGCACGCCGCGCACAGCCGCACCGATGAGACGTCTCAGACGCCTGCCGCCCATGTCCTTCTACCCGTCAGCTGGGGCTCTCGGGCGCGCCAGAACCCCGTGGCGTCGATGACGCTGCGCCCCTCGAGCAGGTGCGGATCAAGGTCGGCGAACTCCTGGTGGCCAACCAGCACCGCCACGACATCAGCCTGTTCGACGGCCTGCCGCCACCCGGTCAGCCGCACGTTGTCCCACCGCGCCAAAGACGCCGGGAGCTCCTTGGCGTGCGGCTCGGCCACCAGGACCCGGGCATGGGGCGCAGCGGCGGCCACCTGCTCAGTGATCGCAAGCGCCGGCGACTGGCGCAGGTCATCGACATCGGCCTTGAAGGTCAGGCCGAGTACCGCCACGATCGGCGAGGAGAAGGGCTCCATCGCCTCAAGGATGCGCCCGACGTAGTGGGCCGGCCGGGAGTCATTGACCTGGCGGGCCGTGCGGATGAGCCGGGTCTCCTCCGGAGCGCTGGACACCAGGAACCAGGGGTCCACGGCGATGCAGTGGCCGCCCACGCCGGGGCCCGGCTGCAGAATGCTCACCCGCGGATGGCGGTTGGCCAGGTCGACGAGCTCCCAGACATCCACCCCGACCCGCTCGCAGACAAGGGCCAGCTCGTTGGCGAAGGCGATGTTGAGGTCACGGAAGGAGTTCTCCGTCAGCTTGGTCATCTCGGCGGTGGTGGCGTCGGTCAGGACCAGCTCGCCGGCGCAGAAGGTGGCGTACAGGTCTCTGGCCAGGTGCGAGGCCTCGGGGGTCAGGCCGCCGATGACCCGGGAGTTGGTCACCATCTCCGTCATGATGCGCCCGGGCAGCACGCGTTCGGGGCAGTAGGACAGATGCACCTGGGGCCGTGCGCCGCTGCCGTCCGTGGACAGGTCCGGGCGCATCGAGCCGATCGCCTCAGCCAGGGCGCGAGTGGTGCCGGGCGGGCAGGTCGACTCCAGGACGATGAGCTCTCCCCCTGTGAGACGAGGGGCGATCTGCCTGGTGGCGGCCTCCACCAGGGACAGATCGGCCGCGTGGTCCGAGCCCATCGACGGGGTCGGCACCGCGATGATGTAGGTCCGCGCCGAGGGCGTCTCCATCTGGGCGCGCAGGCGGCCGGCCTCGACCTGTTCGGCCAGCACGGTGGCCAGCCCTCCTCGAGGAAGGGAAGCTCTCCGCGGTTGACGGCCTCGACACGTTCCCGGATCCGGTCCACCCCGACGACGTCGAGCCCGGCGCGGGCCAGGACCGCTGCCGTGGGCAGGCCGATGTACCCCAGCCCGATGACCGCGACGTCGGCTACTTCAGTAGTGTCAGTCATGAGTCTCCATGCATTCTGTTCGCGTCCCCGGGAGCTCCCTCGGGACGCTGCCCGTGAGCCACGTGTCCGTACCTCTAGTTCACCGTGGCGGGGAGCAGCTCGACGGCGTCGGGGTGCTCGGTGAGGTAGGCGCTCACCCGGTCCTCGGCGAAGGCCTTGAACAAGGGGGCGTCCGCGTCGGCGTCGAGCGTGACGATGGACTGCCCGTCCGCGGAGGTTCCCGTACCGGCGGTCGGCACGGTCATGAACCTGATGTCGTTGCTGTGGAGGTGGCGCGTCTCCAGGGCCAGGGACTGCATCTGGTTGAGCGTGAAGGACCTCGTCCACGGCGACCGTCCGCGAGGCGGTCTTGAGGAAGGAGTACAGAGCCGTGGGACCGCTCATGGTGCCGTTGGTCAGGACCCTGCTCACGATGGAGCGCATCCAGGTCTGCTGGCGCTTGACGCGGTCGAAGTCCCCGTTGGGCAGGGAGGAGCGCTCGCGGGTGTAGGCCAGGGCCTGCTGCCCGTCGAGTACCTGGGCCCCTGCGCCGAGTTCCTTGCCGGCGAGTGTCTGAGGCGTCTTGAGGTTGATGCGCACCCCACCGATCTCGTCGGTCAGGGCGACGAAGGACTCGAAGTTCGCCACCGCGAAGTGGTCGATGTGGATGCCGGTGAGGTTCTCCACGGTGTGGATCGTCAGCGAGGGCCCCCCGTAGGAGTAGGCGGCGTTGATCTTCCCCTGGCCGTGACCGGGGATCTCCACCCATGAGTCACGGGGGATCGACATGACTGAGACCGTCTTCCGGTCTCCGCTGACCTGAACGATCATGATCGCGTCCGTGCGCTGGGCCCCCTCCTTCCACTGGGAGGGGTCGGAGGCGGAGGTGCGCGAGTCGGTCCCCAGGACCAGGATGTTGACAGCCGGTTCCTCGCCCGCGGCCACCTTCTGCTGCGGGGCCCGTGCGGGAATGCCCGCGAAGGGATCGGCGATGAACTCGATGCCGGAGGCGATGGAGTGTCGCACCCACAGGGCCAGGCCTCCTGTGGCCAGGGTCAGAACCAGGAAGATCGCCAGGACACTGAGAAGGGCGATCCTCCATCCTCGTCCGGGACGGCGCAGGACGCTGCCTGCACCGCGCGCCGAGGTCGTGTCGGCCCCTGACGAGGCGGCTTCAGCATCGCCCTTTTCAATCGGACTGCTTTCGGGTTCTGGTAGGAGGGACTGAGTCATGGGCTAATGGCACCACATATTTCTCGAGCGTTTTGCCCGGAATCCCCTTGTTTTAGGAATTCCGGGCAAAATGCTCATGAAATGAGATGCAACTGAGACCGCCGCAATCTCATTGTCACCATTTCACGTCACATAAACAATATCTTTCTGGACGTTCAGAAGGAATATCGTCGGTGGTTTTATGAACGAGGAGGCACGAGCTGATACATCCACCCGTAGGGATCCTCGGCGCGGCCGGTCTGAATGGCGGTGAGCCGGTCGTGAATCTGCCGGGTGACCTCACTGCCCTCGATGCGGGCGTCGAAGCCCTCGCCCTTGAGATGCCCCAGAGGCACGACGACGGCGGCGGTTCCACAGGCGAAGACCTCACTGACCCGGCCCGACTCGATGTCTGCGAGCAGTCCCTGAAGGCTGATGGTCTCCTCCACGACATTCCGCCCGGAGTCGCGCAGCAGGCGGATGATGGCGCTGCGGGTGCAGCCCTCGAGGATCGTCCCGGTCAGGCGCGGTGTGCGCACGGTCCCGTCGGCGTCGACGACCATGAGGTTCATGCCGCCGAGCTCCTCGATGTTCTTCTGCGAGACGTCGTCGAGGAAGCAGACCTGGTCGCAGCCCTGCGCGTAGGCCTCCTGCTGGGGAAGCAGGGAGGAGGCGTAGTTGCCTCCGGTCTTGGCCGCCCCGGTCCCTCCGCGTCCGGCGCGGTGGTACTCGGTGGTCACCCAGATGGAGACGGGCTCCAGGCCGTGAGGGAAGTAGGAGCCGGCGGGAGAGGCGATGACGTAGTAGTCCACCACAGCGGCGGGGCGCACGCCCAGGAAGGCCTCGGAGGCGAAGGCGAAGGGGCGCAGGTAGAGGGACTCGCCCTCACCTGAGGGCACCCAGGCGGCGTCGGCGCGCACCAGATCCACCAGGGAGGCCACGAAGTCCTCCTCCGCCAGCTCGGGCAGAGCCATGCGCCGGGCGGAGGCGTTGAGGCGCGCCGCGTTGTAGCGGGGGCGGAAGGTCCACACCGATCCGTCCTCGTGCCGGTAGGCCTTGATGCCCTCGAAGACCTCCTGGCCGTAGTGGAGCACAGCGGCGGCCGGGGACAGGCTGAGGCTGCCGTAGGGAATGACGCCGTAGTCGCCCCACCCCTCGCCCTGCCTCCAACGGGCGTGAGCCATGTGGTCGGTGAAGGCGTTACCGAAGTGGAGGCTCGCCAGGACCGCTTCCCGTTCGTCGTCAGCGACGGGAGAGGGATTGGCGGTCAGGGGGAATCGACCGGCGAGCGCATCGGCCTGCGGGACGGGGACCTCGGCGGCGCGAGCCAAGGAGGTGGATGCGAAGTCGGTTGAGGTGGCGTCTGTCTCGGGCATAGGTCCACCCTACCGCCGAGGCCACAACTCGGACACGACCTTCCCATATGCTGGCCGGCAGGCAGGCTCGGAGATAGGTTCCGGCCATGAGTTCCGTTCATCGCCCCTCGGTCAGCGCTCATCGGCCGGGCCCTCGAGCCCGGTTCGCCCGGGGTGTGGTGGCCGGCACCGCCCTCCTGACTGGGGTGAGCGGATGCGCACAGGTGGATCTGGATCAGCTCTCCGGGTCGGTGTCAGGGGCCTGCCTCCCTTCCGCGGCACCGCATTCCTCGACGGCTCCGCCCCGGATGGTGATGCCCACCGCGCTGCCGACCGCCCAGGCCACGGCCGCGGCCGCGCTCACGGTCAGCTTCCCGGACCTTCCCGGCTACACCGCCTCCACCGCACCCCCGACCTCCACGAGCACCCCGCACGGGAGCACCACCTCTACCGGGCCCGCGACGGCGTCAACCCCGGAGGCATCCTGGTCGCGCTCCTACGCCTCGACCTCCTCCGGATGCCAGGTGAGCGCCGAGGTGACCAGCGCAGCGGCGCTGCTCGTCTCCGGCGGCGATGATCGCGCCCCTGTCCGAGCACTGGTCCGCCTCTTTGGCGGGGACCTACCCGGACTACCGGCAAACCGGTCGAGAGGAGCTCACGGCGACGAACCGCTCAGCACCCCTATGCCGGTATCGCCACCGTCTTCAGCGCCAGCCTCCGTGGTTCCCGGGTCGCGGGGAGGGCCTTCGTGCGGGTGTGGTCGGCCGACGGCGCAGCCGTGTCAGTGACCCAGGTCTGTCAGCAGGGGTCTTCGACGAGGCGGCGTGGGACACCGTCCTTCGCAGCGTCGCCGTGGACGGCCTGTCGGGTCAGTCCTGCTGGCTCACGAAGGCGGCACCCGGGTCTGAGACGCCGGCTGCCTCCGCCACCGGATGACCCTGTCTCATCACGACCTCTGAGGCTGCTCCCCTCAAGAGGACGATCCCCTGGGCCGGTTCAGCGGAGTCTTGGGGGCCGATGGCTCGCTATCGGACGGGGTGCCGACCTGGGCGGGAGACCTGGGCCCCCTCCCCGGCCGGTCCGCCTCTGCGGACTCGCCGTCCCTCCCCTGCCAGGAACTCCTGTCGAGCTCTCCTCCCGGGCGCAGCCGCCCGGTCCTGAGACGAGCGCCGGAGGAGACCGCGGACTCGGCCGCAGCCACGGCGTCACGAAGGTTCGTGAGCGCCGTCGTGATCGCCTCGACGTCGTCGCCCCTGCATCGCCCTGGTCGAGCACCGACCTCGCAACCCTCAAGGCCGGCGGACTCGGCCTGACTCAGGTCGCTCGCCACCGCTGCGGCCCTGGTGGCCAGCGTCGCGGCCTCCACAGCGGCGTCGCTCCGGATCCGGGAGAGCGACAGGGCCCTCCCGTGATGGCGGAGCGTTGATCCGCTGCCGCCACCGCGGTCGCCTGGAAAGCACGTCCCCGCGATCGGGTGGCGCGTGAGTCCGCCTCGGCCAGGAAGGCGGACATCTCAGAGTCGGTCAGTGGGGCGTCGGTCAGGACGTCGCACCCACACAGACCGGTGAGACCGGCGAGCAGGAGGCAGACGGCTGTCCGACGTCGGGGACCGAGTAGCGACATACTCGGAATGTAACGGCCCTGCTCGCGTACTGCGATCACGCTGCGGACACGAAGAGGGCCGTAGGGTCTCAAAGCGATGACGTATCGACCCTCGGCCGTCACCGCCTCGGCGA